>ERZ1026956.6-NODE-6-length-131548-cov-10.688797_pt1 | contig 131548 bp, 118 predicted proteins | sample MGYA00519301_ERZ1026956 | MGnify/ENA primary metagenome ERZ1026956 (study PRJEB26926, sample SAMN06164521) | human gut metagenome | biome: ENVO:00009003; feature: ENVO:2100002; material: ENVO:00002003 | host: Homo sapiens | place: USA | collected 2012 ...
CTTTTCCGGCAAGGCGGAAAAGAATGGGCCGCCGGAGGCGCGTCGGAAACGGCCTAGCCGGAACGCGCGCTGACCCTCATTCCGGCATCTTCAGCCCGTGCATTACGCCGGTTTTTGCGCTGGAGGCGACGTCTGCGCCGACGACCTGGCCGTCTTTGACCAGAAGCGTTGCGTAATACACGCCGCTTTCGTCCGGGTAGTTTGTGATCCGGTAGACGTAGCGCGTCAGCTCCTTGCCGCTGTATTGCAGCAGATCGTAGCCCTGCGAGATCTGAAGCTCGTTGTAGCGCAGGAAGACCTCGCTGGGGTCAGCCGGGACGATGACCTGCTGGGTCTTGACCGGCTCCGGCTCGACCTGCCAGCCGTAGCTCTCAAGGAAGGCGATGCGCGCCTCGTTCGTTGCGCCCTGCGTGCCTGTTTTCGCGGGCTTTTCCGTTTCGCCGCCCGCGCCGCGCAGGCAGAGCGCCAGCACGACCGCCGCCGCGATGAGCAGCAGCACGATGAGCAGCAGTCTTCTTTTGGGGACCTTCGCCGTCATGATGACCATGGAACGATTCCTCCGATCTATTTGATTGCATGGTACAACCTATGCAGACCGATTTTATTTATGACAGGAGCAGCCATATGCAGAGACTGGACAGAATTCTGAGTGAGGCGGGCGTCGCCAGCCGGAAGGAGCTGCGCGCAATCATCCGCGCGGGCCGCGTAACCGCAGACGGCGCGGTCGTGACCGACGAGAGCCGGAAATTTGACGAAGCAGCCGTCCATATCGCCGTGGACGGCCAGCCCGTGCGTCTGCGCGGGCCGGTCCTCATCATGCTCCACAAGCCCGCAGGCTATCTGACCGCCGCCGACGATCCGAAGGCAAAGACCGTCATGGAACTTGTGCCGGACGAATACCGGAGACTCGGCGTTATGCCCGTCGGCAGGCTTGACAAGGATACGGAGGGGCTTCTGCTGCTGACAAACGACGGCGATCTGGCCCACCGCATTCTGTCTCCCCGGCACGGTGTCTGGAAGCGCTATTACGCCGAGCACGAGGGCCGGACAGGGCCGGAGGATGTACGCGCGTTCGAGCAGGGACTGGTGCTGGCCGACGGCCTGCACTGCCTGCCGGCAAGGCTCACGCCGCTGTCTGACGGGCGCTCCATCGTCTGCGTGCAGGAGGGAAAGTACCATCAGGTGCGCCGGATGCTCGCCAGCAGGGGCTGTCCGGTAACATATCTGCGCCGCGAGGCAGAAGGCGGATTGACGCTCGGATCTCTCCCGCTGGGACAGACAAAAGAACTGGATATTGTGGAGGCCGAAGGGCTTCTGCAGAATATCCTGTGATTTTGACGGAAGAAAAAACTTGCATATTTTGAGAGCAAAGCCCCCTGAATTTGGAGCAAATGACGAAAAACTATGAAAATGCCACAAAAAAAGATAGCCGTTTTCAAATAAAATGTCAAAAAGGCCTTGCGCTTCTGCCGAAAACGTAGTATTATGTCAATGGTTGTTTGTGTAAAAAGCAAGTTGTAATAGGGAGGGCGTATTATGTCCAGCCGCGTTTTTCAGAGTGTGATCGTCCAGATGAAGGAGGCGACCGACCGCATGATCGGCGTGATCGACGCCGACAGCACCGTGATCTCCTGCAGCGACACCTCGCGCATCGGGGAAAAATGGCCCGAGGCCGTTATCAAACTCAACAGCGCCCCGGATTCCATTGTCGTCGTCGACAAAAAGACCTTCAAGCCGCTTGTTTCCTGGAGCGCCTACTTTGACTACGCCGTGTTTGCCGAGGGCGACGACGAGATCGCCAGAAGTCTGTGCGTCATGGCCTACGTCGCGCTCAACGGCGCGAAGACCTACTATGAGGAAAAGCACGACAAGGGAACCTTCGTCAAGAATATCATCACCGACAACATTCTGCCGGGCGATATCTATATCCGCGCGAAGGAGCTGCACTTCGTCACCGACGCGCCGCGCGCCGTCTTCCTCGTCCGGCAGGTAGGCCGGGCGGACGTCGCCTCCGTCGACGTGCTTTCCGGTATGTTCCCGGACAAGCAGCAGGACTTTGTCCTGTCCATCAACGAGACGGATATCGCCATCGTCAAGCAGATCGCGCCCGGCACAGAAAAGGCCGAGCTGCTGCAGACGGCGCAGACCATCGAGCAGACGCTCCGGTCCGAGCTGTTTGTCAAGACCGTCATCGGCATCTCCACCGTTGCGGGCCACCTGCGTGAGCTGGCCGACGCCTATAAGGAAGCGCAGGTCGCCATTGAGGTCGGTAAGGTCTTTGAGACGGAAAAAACGATCATCAACTATGAAAATCTCGGCATCGGCCGCCTGATCTATCAGCTCCCGACGACGCTCTGCGAGATCTTCCTGTCCGAGGTGTTCAAGAAGAACTCCATCGACACGCTCGATCAGGAGACGCTGTTCACGATCAACAAGTTCTTTGAGAACAATCTGAACGTCTCCGAAACATCCCGCAAGCTGTTCGTCCACAGAAACACGCTGGTGTACCGGCTTGAGAAGATCAAGAAGCTCACCGGCCTTGACCTGCGCGAGTTTGACGACGCGATCATCTTCAAGGTCGCCCTCATGGTCAAGAAATATCTTGTCTCGCGCGAGAACAGACTCATCTGACCCGCGCAATGCTTTGAAAATCGGAGTTTAACATGATCGAATTACAGGATGTGCATAAAACCTACGACACCGGCACGATCGCGCTGAACGGCATTTCCATGAAGATCGACGACGGCGAATTTGTCTTTCTGGTCGGCCCGTCCGGCTCCGGCAAGTCCACCATCATCAAAATTCTGACCGCCGAACTGCGCCCGACCTCCGGCAGCGCGCTTGTCAACGGCTTCGCCGTCGAAAAGCTCCGCAGCCGTGCCGTGCCGTATCTGCGCCGGACGCTCGGCGTCATCTTTCAGGATTTCCGCCTCATCAGCGACAAATCCGTCTATGAAAACGTCGCGTTTGCCATGCGCGTGATCGGCGCGCCGGAGAAGGAGATCCAGAAGCGCGTGCCGTATGTGCTCGAGTTGGTCGGACTGGAGACAAAGGGCCGCCGACTTCCGAACGAACTGTCTGGCGGTGAGCAGCAGCGTGTCGCCATCGCAAGAGCGCTTGTCAACAATCCCAGCGTCATCATCGCCGATGAGCCCACGGGCAACCTTGACCCGGCGCGCTCACTCGAAATTATGATGCTGCTCGAACAGATCAACGCCCTCGGCACCACGGTTCTGGTCGTCACGCACGAGCGGGAGCTTGTCAACCGCTTTACCAAGCGTGTCGTCGCCATCAACGAGGGCAGGATCATCAGCGACGGAATGGACGGGTATTATCTCAATGAAGAAGAATAACATCGGTTACTTACTGCGCGAGGGCTTCCGGGGCGTGTTCCTGCACGGCTTCATGTCCTTCGCGGCCATCTGCGTGACGGTGGCGTGCCTCATTATCATGGGCTCGTTCTGCCTCATTCTCTATAATACCAGCGCCATGGTCAAGGAGCTGGAGCAGAAGAACGAGATGCTCGTCTACATCGACGAGAGCTATTCCGAGGCCAAGGCAAAATCCGTCGGTTCGCAGATCAACCTCATCACCAACGTCCGCTCCGCGGTCTTTGTCTCGCGGGAGCAGGCACTGGAGGATTTTATTGACGAGCAGAACGACGCGTCGCTGTTTGCGGGCATCGACCCCGATACGCTGCGCGACCGCTATGTCGTCACAGTCGAGGATAACTCGCTGCTGAAGCAGACGTATGAAAAGCTGAAGGATATTGAGGGTGTAGCGGATGTTTCGGCGCACTTTGAGATCGCCGAGGGCTTCCAGACCGTGCAGAACGTTCTGAATATTGCCTCGCTCGTCATTGTCTCAGTGCTGTTCGTCGTCTCGCTGTTCATCATTTCCAACACCGTCAAGCTTGCCATGTATTCCCGCAGCGAGGAGATCGCCATCATGAAGATGGTCGGCGCGACCAACGCCTTTATCCGACTGCCTTTTATCGTCGAGGGCTTTATTATTGGTATTATCGCCGCCGCAGTTGGCTTCTTCCTCGAATGGGGCCTGTATGACTTCGTTCTTTCGAAGATCGCGCAGCTCGACACGCTCAAGCTGTTCGTCCTGACTCCGTTCACGGACGTCATTGAGATCGTCGCAGCCGCCTACGCGATCACGGGCTTCCTCGTGGGCGTGTTCGGCAGCTTGCTGTCCATCCGGAAGTTCCTGAAGGTGTAAAACCGGGAGGTACCTTTTACTTATGAAACAAAAGAAAAGCGGCTCCGCCCGCCGGATCGTCTGTTTGGTATTGGCCGCCGTGATGCTGCTGGGCCTTGTCTCAAGTGCCCTCATTATCATGGTCAACGCCGCGTCCAGCTCGGAGATCAAAAAAGAGCTCTCCGGCCTCCGCAATCAGCAGGCAGAGCTCAAAAAGGAGCGCGAAGCGCTTCAGGCAAAGATCAAGGAAAACCAGACCAAGACCCAGACGCTCGTCGATAAGAAATCCGATATCGACCAGCAGATCAGCATGACGCAGGCGTCCATCAACAACCTGAACGAGCAGGTGCAGCAGTACAGCCTGCTGATTGCCAACAAGCAGGCCGAGCTCGAAGCGTCCCAAGCCGAGGAACAGCGCCTGAACGAGCAGTACAAGACCCGCATCCGCTCCATGGAGGAGACGGGCAATATCTCCTACTGGGCGATTTTGTTCGGCGCGAACAGCTTCTCGGATCTGCTGGACAAAATCGACGTGATTCAGGAGATCGCCAAGGCGGACCAGCTGATGCTGGAAAAGATGAAGGCCGTCTCCGAGCAGATCGCATCCGAGCGCACGGAGCTTGAGCAGCAGATGGCAGAGCTTGACACGACGCGCGAGGAGCTTGACCAGCAGGAGGCGGAGCTTGAGGCGCAGCGCACCGAGGCCGACAGTCTGCTGCTGGAAATGATGCAGGCCTACGAGGAAATGAACGCCGATTACAAGCAGAACATGGCCGACGAGGCCGAGCTGTCTGACGAGATTGCCAAGTCCGAGGCCGCGTATTATGCCGCCCTTTCCAAGGAGGAGGCTGAGCGCATCGCAGCGCTGAACCGGCAGAACAACAACAAAGGCTCGAACAGCAATTCCAGCGGCGCGACCAACACGGGCGGCTGGCTGTATCCCCTTCCGTATCAGTGTCAGGTCACGGACTCCTATGGCTACCGCACGCACCCGCTGACCGGCAAATACAGCTGGCACAACGGCGTGGACTTCGGCGCGGCAGCCGGTACGGCGATCCTTGCGACAAAATCCGGCACGGTCACGACGGCGGCCTATTCCGCAGCCTGGGGCTATTATGTGGTCATCAACCACGGCGACGGCTATTCCAGCCTCTACGCGCACCAGCCGTCCTGCTCCGTGTCCGTCGGCGATTACGTCACACAGGGACAGACCATCGGCTACGTCGGCTCCACCGGCTGGTCGACCGGCCCGCACCTGCACTTCACCATCTACTATAACGGTGCAGACGTCAATCCCTTCAATTACATCGGCTGAGTAAACAGATCCTGACCACCGGCTGGGCCGGTGGTCAGGATGATTTTTTGTCTTGTATCTTCTGTCGAAATCTGCTAGAATCAGTTTCGAATTCATCGAACGGAGACAGTTTTATGGACGCAGTCGCATTGCAGCATATCAAAAAATCCTATACATCCTATTCCAGCGAGATCGTGCTTACCGGCCAGACGCGGCAGAGCCGCACACGGCAGGTGCTGCGCGATCTCTCCGTCTGTTTCCCCATCGGACAGCTGACGGTCATTGTCGGCCGCAGCGGCTGCGGCAAGAGCACGCTTTTGAAGCTGCTGGCCGGAAAGGAGCAGCCGGACGCGGGACAGATCGAGATGCCGCAGGGCTGGCACAGCGCGCTTCTCAGCCCGGACCCGTATGTCATCACGTGGACGAACGTACAGCGCAACGTCGCCATGGCCTGCGGCGTGGGCAAGACGCCGGAGGAGCGCTATGAAAAGGCCGCCGATTTCGTGCGCCTCGTCGGGCTGCAGGACTTTGCCGACCTCACCCCGGCGGAGCTTTCCACGGGCATGAAGCAGCGGCTGGGCCTTGCGCGGGTGCTGGCCAGTCAGGCGCAGCTGCTGCTGATGGACGAGCCGTTTGCCTCTTTGGACTTTCTGACGCGCGGTGAATTACAGTCGCAGCTGCTCGCCATCCAGAAAAAGCTCCCGCGCACCATCGTCCTTGTCACGCACCAGCTCGAAGAGGCGCTGCTGCTCGGCCAGAAGATCGTCGTCATGCACCCGGACAGCACCATCCGCGAATTTGATCTTTCCGCCCTCCCCTACCCGCGCGACGTGGAGCAGCCCGCGCTGCGCGAATTAAAGGCCGAGATCACGGACGAATGCCGGAAGCCCACGGCAAGCGAATAACAGACCGGCCTTCGGCGGATCCGGATGCACCGCCCGCTTACGCAGGGAAACGGCGATATAAAAAGTCTACCGACTCCACGATGGTATTCAGAAGAAATCTGTCCATCCGGTCGATCACGCGGCCCCGCAGGCCCTGCGGGACCGGATAAATGACCTCCGCAATGCCGCCGGCAATCGCGGCGGCAGAGAAAAAACGACGTTCAGCCATCTGGCTTGCTCTGTTTCAGCCCCTTTAAAATGATCTCCGACAGTCCGACCAGAACCAGAAACCCGCCGAACAGCTTCCGCAGCAGCTCCGCGTCCACGTTCTGGGCCAGCAGCGCGCCGCCCACGGCGCAGACGCTGCCTGCAAGGGCTGCGGGCCAGACTGCACGCCAGACGATCTGCTTATTTTTGATATGAAAGATCAGCGCGCAGGCCGCACAGGGAAGAAAGTACAGCAGATTCACACCCTGCGCCGCTCGCTGCTCCATGGACAGGACAGCGGTCATCCAGACCATCAGCAGGCTTCCGCCGCCGATGCCGAAGCCCGATAAAACGCCGCAGACAAGCCCTGCGGCAGCGGCTGCAAGCAGCGTCAGCATACGATCAGGCGGATACCCCCCGCAAGGATCACACCGCCGAGGATCAGGTGCAGCGCCCTGGCCGGCATTTTTCGGAACAGAAGCCCCGCAAGAACGCCGCCGGCCGCACCGCCGATGAGATAAGGAAGCGCGTCCGAAACCGGCAGGCTGTCATGCAGCGCATAGATCACGATCGAGACGATGCACAGCGGCAGGATCACTGCGATTGCGGACGAAAAGGCCGCCTTATCCTCGAGCCTGCAGAGCCAGATCAGAAGAGGCACGAGCACCATGCCGCCGCCCGCACCAAAAAATCCGTTGACAAAGCCTGCCAGCGCACCTGCCAGCAGGCAGAAGCCGATGCGCGGCTGTGTATATTCCCGCATCTGAAAACCCCCTTCCCATGGCATAGTCTGCCGTGAGAAGGGGCGTTTTATACGCGAACAGCCGCCCGGATGGGCGGCTGTTGGAGACGGGATTATTTCGTGGTGAACTTCATACCGAACGGAACGGTCGTGTACGCGTTGTCGCCGACAACGCCGTCATGCCACGCGTTGTAATCCGCAGTGCGCAGAGCATTTTCAACGAGCGTGTCGCGGTAGGAATTGCCGAAGCCGTCGAAGTACATGACGTGCACGCCATAGGACGTCTCAACAATACCGGTGTCACCGGGCTGACGGCTCTCATCGAAGCACCAGTCGTTGAACTCGGTGACCATCTGGCCGGGCATGATGTTCTCATACAGACCGCCCTCGTCGCCGTTGGAATCGCCGGTATTCTCCTTGGCCAGCTCACCGAAGCTTTCCGCCGTCTTGTCACCGGCGTTGAACTCGGCAAGGATCTCGTCGGCCTTTGCGCGGGCCTCTTCCATCGCAGTCTCGTCGGAGGTGTCGCTGACGGAGATCAGGATGTGGCGCACGTTCGGGAGCAGATAGTCGTTCGTGCTGCGGGAGATGTAGTACAGAACGTAGTAAACGCCGCTGTCGTTCGCGATATAGGTCGTGTCGCCTTCCGTGCGGGATGCGTCGAACAGCCAGTCGGCAACGTCGCTGCTCAGCGAGGAATACAGCTGGTCTTCCTTCAGCGTATAGCTCTCGTCAGCATAACTTTCCTTCGCGGAATCCTGCGCGTTTTCATAGGCTGCGTTGATGAAGGCCTGCTCGTCGTGTGCGGTGTCGGCGGCCATCGTGGAGGCCATCTCCTCCTTGAGCGCGGTCAGCTCTTCCTCAGACAGCTCCTCGGTGGTGTCGCTGCTGTCCGCTGTGCTTTCGTCGCTGCTGTCCGTCGAGGTCTGGAACAGCGAGTCGGAGACGAGGAACTGCCGGTAGGTCACGGCGTCATAGCTATTGGGGTTCGCTTCATACTCGGCGGCAATCTCCGCGTCGGTATAGGTGAAGCCGCTGTTGATGGACTGTGCGTAGCTGCTTGCAAGCGTTGTAACTTCAAGATATTCGCGGAAGCTCTTCTCGCTGCAGCCCGTGCCGTAGACGGCCGCGATATAGCTGTTGCGGTTCATGTTGGAATAGGCGGCGTAGAGATCGAGCGACGTGAGCTGCGACTCGATGGCAGCCTGCTCCTCCTCGGAAAGCGTGTAACCGTTGGCTTTGGCCTCGTCGGCGATCGCGTAGACCTCCGCTGCGGTGGTCAGACCCTGCTGGGTGAAGAAATCGGCCCAGGTCTCACCGGTGTCGGCGTCATAGGTCTGCTCGTCGAGCGGAGAGTTGGTATCCAGGATATAGCTCATAAAATCGCCGTACTGCTCCTGCATGGTGCTGTAGGCGTTTTTATAGAAGTAGTTGACCATAGCCGGGGAAAGGTTGTGGCCGCTGACGGTCGCGGCGGTGGTGTGCGAGGCAAAGAAGCCGCTGGTCAGCATATAGAAGAAGACAACGATACAGACGACCAGAACGGTGCAGACGGCGATCAGCGTCGTCTTCAGGCCCTTGCTCATGCCTTTCTTTGCTTCATTGGCAGTCTCAGGAACTGCTGCCTGTTCCTTGCGCTTGTTTTTTTCACGGGATGCGCTCATTTGGGATCATTCCTCTCATAAGTCTGGGTTTTTGCCCGAAAAAAGCGGGAAGTCATCCCCTCAGGCAATTCAATGCGTATTATACCGAAAAGACGCGCCATATGCAAGCATAATTTTGCGGAATATGCAGAAAAAGAAAAGCCCTTTGCCAGAGCAAAGCGCTTTTGGGCAAAAACGTATCCCCGCAGAAGCCGTGCGAATCCAATTATAACCTGCACGAAAGGGCAGGTGGGTTGCCTCTTTGCTGCTTCTCTGCTTCCAACGTCCACCACCGGTCAGAGCCGTGGGCGGGAGGCCTGCAATCGACAGCAAAAGTTCCGGCATCCCCTGAATATAATGTGGGTTTAAGTGGACCCGTCACGCACCCCGCAGGGACACGTCTTTTACGATCTCATATTCTATTGTGGGCTGCAGAGGCTGCGTTTATGCCTCCGGCTCTTCCTCGTCCTCGTAGATCAGATCCATCAGCGCACTGTAGACCGCCTCAAGCTCTGCGTCGTCTTCAATGGCCTCAAGGAATTCCTCGCCGTTTTCCTCCACGGACTTGAGGATGCTGACCTCAAGATCCTCGGCCTCATCGTCGCCGGAGCCTGCCGGAACGAGGGCCAGATAGCGGCTGCCGTCGTGCTCGATCTCTGCAAGAACCTCAAGCTCATATTCCTTGCCGTCTTCGTCGGTGATGCTGATGAAATCGTCGCCGTACTGCTGTTCCATGGGAAGCCTCCGTATCGTTTGCTTTCATGCTCCTATTCTAACCGGAAGACCGTATAAAATCAAGAGGAATTTGCTGACCGTTTCCGCGAATTGCGCGGTACAATGCCGGATTTGTTGCAAATATATCCGAATATTCGATATTTTCCACAGAAAATGCACGCAAAAACAGGAAGAATAAAATGCGTGCATGGATTTCAAAATTTGTTTTCAAAATAATTGACAGATGTGTTATAATCATTAAGATAAAATGCGATTATGCGGCGCTGCGCCGCCTGCCTGTATGCCAGAGCAAACATGGAGGTTCCGTATGGCAAAACAAGATAACATGAACAGCGGAAAACGAGCCGGAGGCGTCAGACATATCTTCGCGGTGATCGGGAAGATCGTCGGCACGATCCTTCTGACGGCGTTTCTGACGGCCCTGATCTTTGCGTGCCTGTTCGCGGTCTATGTAAAAAACGATCTGTCCGAGCAGGCGCAGTGGGCCTCCGACAGCTTTTCCATGGAGCAGACCTCCGTCATCTATTATGAAGACCCGGATACCGGAAAGTATGAGGTGCTGCAGGCCATCTACGGCGGCTCGAACAGCACGTTCGTCGAATACGACGACATCCCCAAGAACCTCATCAACGCCTGCATCGCCATCGAGGACAAGCGCTTTGAAAAGCACCAGGGCGTCGACTGGGTCACGACGATGCGCGCCTGCTTCAAAATGTTCCTCGGCAAGAGCGAGGCCGGCGGCTCGACCATCACGCAGCAGTTCATCAAAAACGCCACCGGCGAACGCGAGGTGACCGTGCGCCGCAAGCTGGTCGAGATCTATCGCGCGCTGGAATTCGAAAAAACGCACACCAAGCCGCAGATCATGGAGCTGTACCTGAATATCATCCCGCTCGGTGAAAACTGCCGCGGCGTGCAGTCCGCCTCGCGCGTGTACTTCGGCAAGGACGTCAAGGATCTGACGCTGGCGGAGTGCGCGTCTTTGATCGGCATCACCAACAACCCCTCGCGCTATGACCCGTATATCAGCGCAGAAAACAACAAGGAGCGGCAGGAGATCATTCTCTCCGAGATGCTCAAGCAGGGCTATATCAATCAGGCCCAGTACGACGAGGCCGTCGCACAGGAGCTGGTGTTCACGAATGCCAGCCGCGAAAAGAAAAAGTCCGACGACAATTACTCCTGGTTCGTCGATCAGGTCATCAACGACGTGGTCAACGACCTGTGCGACAAGACCGGCTATGAATACGACATCGTCTATACGATGGTCAAGACCGGCGGCTATCAGATCTATTCCACCGTCAACCCTGATGTGCAGGCCGCCGTCGATCAGGTCTATGAGGATCTTTCGAGCCTGCCCGCAACGGCCAGCTCCCAGCAGCTCCAGTCCGGCATCGTCATTGTCGACAATACGACCGGCGATATCGTCGCTCTGGCTGGAGGCGTCGGCAAAAAGCAGGGCAGCCTCGTCTGGAACTGTGCGACAAGAAGCCTTCTGTCCCCCGGCTCCATCATCAAGCCCGTCGCGGTCTACGCGCCCGCCATCGAGCTTGGCCTCATCACGCCCGCGACCGTCATGGACGATACGCCGTATTCCTTTACCGATACGGCGACCTGGCCCAAGAACCTCGACTCGACCTACCGCGGCCTCGTGTCCGTGGAGGAGGCTGTCGAGCAGTCGATCAATACCGTCCCGGTCAAGCTCGTGGCGCAGATGACGCCGGAATACAGCTATTCCTTCGCCAAGGACAAGATGGGACTGTCCACGCTCGTTTCCTCGTATAAAACCACGAACGGCGAAGAGCTGTCCGACGTGAACCTCTGGGCGCTCGCCCTCGGCAGCCTCACAAGAGGCGTGACGGTCCGCGCCATGACGGCGGCCTACGCCGCGTTCGCCAACGAGGGCGTCTGGCGCGAGGCCCGGACTTACACCATTGTGAAGGATTCGAACGGACAGGTCATTCTGGACAACACGCAGGAATCCCACGTCGCCATGAAGGACATGACCGCGTGGTATATCACCGATATGCTCAAATCGACCGTCGAAAAGGGCACCGGCACGGCGGCGCAGCTGGAAAACACGACCGTAGCCGGCAAGACCGGCACGACCTCGCGCGATTTCGACCGCTGGTTCGCGGGCTATACGCCGTATTATACCGGCGTCGTCTGGTGCGGCTACAACGACCCGGAGGAGATCGTGCTGACGGATTCCGACACCAACCCCTCCATTGTCATGTGGCAGAAGGTCATGCGCCTTGTGCACCAGAACCTGAAGGATAAATCGTTCAAGCAGCCCGCCAATCTCGTGGAGGTCACGGTCTGCCGCGACAGCGGTCTTCTGCCGTCCGACGCCTGCGCGCTCGACCCGCGCGGCGACCGCACGGTCCGCGTCACGCTCAGCGCCCATGACGTGCCGACGGCGCAGTGCACCGCTCATAAGCTGGTCGACATCTGCAACGCCTCCGGCCATGTGGCAAACGAATTCTGCGTGCAGGTTCCCGGCAACGCCACGCACAAGGCCGCGCTGCTCGACGTGTCCCGCGCCTTCCCCAAAAACGGTGTTGTGGTGCTCGATCAGGCCTACGCGATCCTGACGGGCAATCTTCCGGCAGGGTATTATGCCGCCGTTTCGCCGGACGTGGATTCGATCAACGTCGAGTGCTATATCCACAGCGAGGACGATCTGCCCGAACCTGAGCCGGAGGAGGACGAGGAGGACGACGAGTCCGATCCGGACGCGTCCGACATCTGGAGCAGCGCCGCAGGCGGCGGCACCCCATAATCAAACGCAGACAGGAGAGCAATATGTGGCTTGCTGACAGCTGGAAGGACTATGAGGTCCTCGATACCTCCGCCGGGGAAAAGCTCGAACGGTGGGGGAAATACCTCCTCGTGCGCCCGGATCCGCAGGTGATCTGGAACACGCCGAAGGACGATCCGCTCTGGCGGAAGTATGACGCGCGCTACGCGCGCTCGAACACCGGCGGCGGAAAATGGCAGAATCTGCGTCTGCCCGCCCAATGGCAGGTGCGCTATAAGGAGCTGACCTTTCAGGTCAAGCCCATGAATTTCAAGCATACTGGCGTTTTCCCGGAACAGGCTGCCAACTGGGACTTCATGATGGAGAGAATCCGCAATGCGGGCCGTCCCGTCCGCGTTCTGAACCTGTTCGCCTATACGGGCGGCGCGACCATCGCCTGCGCCGCTGCGGGCGCAAGCGTCTGTCACGTCGATGCGGCCAAGGGCATGGTGCTCTGGGCAAAGGAAAACGCAAAGGTCTCCGGGCTTGAGGACAGGCCCATCCGCTGGATCGTGGACGACTGCGCCAAGTTTGTCGAGCGCGAGATCCGCCGCGGCAAGACCTACGACGCGATTATCATGGACCCGCCAAGCTACGGGCGCGGCCCATCCGGCGAGGTCTGGAAGCTGGAGGAGAACCTGTATCCGTTTGTGGAGCTGGTCAGCCGCGTGCTTTCCGACGATCCGCTGTTTTTTATCATCAATTCCTATACGACGGGTCTGGCCCCGTCCGTCATGCGCTATCTGACGGAGACGATCGTCTCGAAGAAATACGGCGGCTATACCAGGTCCGATGAGCTTGGCCTGCCGGTGCGCGATACGGGCCTTGCCCTACCGTGCGGCGCGACCTGCCGCTGGACAAAGGAGAAACCATGACCACAGCGATCCAAGTAAACGATCTGCACTATACTTACGAAGGACAGGACGGCGGCGAGACGCATATCGTCTTCGACGGCCTGAGCCTGTCCATTGAGCAGGGAAGCTTTGTCGCCGTGCTCGGACATAACGGCTGCGGCAAGTCGACGCTTGCCAAGCATTTTAACGCCATTCTCCTGCCCGCAGGCGGCAGCGTGACGGTCTACGGCATGGATACGAAGGACGAGGAGATGCTTCTCGCCATCCGGCAGCACGTCGGCATGGTCTTCCAGAACCCGGACAACCAGATCGTCTCCAATGTCGTAGAGGAGGACGTCGCCTTTGCGCCGGAAAACCTCGGCGTCGCGTCGCAGGAGATCCGGCAGCGCGTCGACGACGCGCTCAGGGCCGTCGGGATGTACGACTACCGCACCTACGCCCCGCAGCTCCTGTCTGGCGGGCAGAAGCAGCGCGTGGCCATCGCGGGCGTGCTCGCCATGCAGCCGCAGTGCGTCGTGCTCGACGAGCCGACTGCCATGCTCGACCCGCAGGGCCGGCGCGAGGTGCTCGATACCATCGAACGGCTGAACCGGGAAACCGGCATGACGGTCATTCTGATCACCCATCACATGGACGAGGCCGCACGCGCGGACCGCGTGATCGCCATGTCCGAGGGCAGGATCGTCGCCGACGGAACGCCGCAGGCGGTCTTCGCGCAGGAGCCGCTGCTGCGCAGCGTCGGCCTCGACGTGCCGCAGACCGAGCAGCTGCTGCTGGAGCTGAAGCGCCGCGGCGTCGACATTCCGACCGACGCGCTGACGCCGGAGGCCTGCGCGCAGCTGCTCCGGCAGCGCATCGCGCGCAGCTGAACCAGAACACCCGGAGGAAGAAGCCTTGACGCCTATTTTAGAGATACAGAAGCTTTCCCATATCTACAGCCCGGATACGCCGTTTGAACACGCGGCGCTTTCGAACGTCGATCTGACGATCAGCCGGGGCGAGTTCGTCGGCCTCATCGGCCATACCGGCTCCGGCAAATCCACGCTGGTGCAGCATATGAACGGCCTTCTGAAGCCGACGTCCGGCCATGTGCTGTTTGACGGCCGCGACATCTGGGAGGACCCCAAGTTCACCCGCCAGATCCGCTTCCGCGTCGGTCTGGTGTTCCAGTACCCGGAATATCAGCTGTTTGAGGAGACTGTCTACGCCGATATCGCCTTCGGCCCGAAAAACATGGGCCTTTCCAAAGACGAGATCGACGCGCGTGTCCGCCGTGCGGCGGGCTTTGTCGGCATTTCCGAGGCGGAGCTTGCCAAATCCCCGTTCGATCTGTCCGGCGGACAGAAGCGCCGCGCGGCCATCGCGGGCGTGATCGCCATGGAGCCGGACGTGCTCATTCTCGACGAGCCGACGGCGGGCCTTGACCCCGCAGGCCGCGAGAGCATTCTCAAAAATATCCGCGATTATCAGGCCGCGCAGCAAGCGGCTGTTGTGATGGTCAGCCACTCGATGGAGGAGATCGCCTCCAACGTTGACCGCCTGATCGTCATGGAAAAGGGGACTGCCGTCATGACCGGCGCACCGTCCGAGGTCTTTTCCCACGCGGCGGAGCTTGTCTCCATGGGTCTGAATGTGCCGTGCATGACGCAGGTGCTGCTGCGGCTGCAGCAGCTCGGCGTGAACGTCCCGGCCTCGGCCTATACGGTCGAGCAGGCGGCAGATCTTCTCGAACCACTTCTGAAGGGGGGCGCGCAGATATGCTGAAGGACGTGACCCTCGGCCAGTTTTTCCCCGGCCAGACCCCCATCCACAAGCTTGACCCCCGCACGAAGCTCGTGCTCGTGATCGTCTATATCGTCGCGCTGTTCCTCGCGAAATGGTTCGTTTCCTATGCAGCTATCGCTGCATTTCTTGCGCTTGTCATTGCCATGAGCCAGATACGGCTGAAGGTTGTGCTCAAAAACCTCAAGCCGCTTCTGTTCATCATCATCCTGACCGCGCTTTTGAACCTGTTTTACGGACAGGGGGAACCAATTGCGCAGTTCTGGATCTTCAAAATCACAAAATCCGGCATTCAGAACGCCGTTTTCATGGTGCTTCGCATTTCCCTGCTCGTGGCCGGAACATTTATGTTAACCTATACAACCTCGCCGATCGCGCTGACGGACGGGCTGGAAAGCCTGCTGTCGCCGCTTAAAAGGCTGCACGCGCCGGTGCATGAGCTTTCCATGATGATGTCCATCGCTCTGCGCTTTATCCCCACGCTTATTGAGGAAACGGACAAGATCATGTCGGCGCAGAAGGCCAGAGGTGCGGATTTTGAATCCGGCAACCTCCTCAGCCGCGCCAAGGCGCTCGTGCCCATTCTTGTGCCGCTGTTCATCAGCGCGTTCCGCCGGGCCGACGAGCTTGCGACCGCCATGGAATGCCGCTGCTACCACGGCGGCGAGGGCCGCACAAAGCTCTCCGAGCTGCACTATCAGAAGCGCGATTACCTCGCCTACCTCTCCGGCGCAGCCCTCCTCGCCGTCATGATCGTCCTGCGGCAGCTTGGCCTGTAACAAAAGGCTCCCCTGAAAGGTTGCAGCAGGCAGACACAAAAAGTAAAGGCCCGATGCGAATCCGTACTGTATCTACCCAATGAGTTGTAGGGGCCGATGCCCACATCGGCCCCTACAAGCGCCCTCCTATTTCCACCGCTCACACTCAGATGATAAGGAAGTATCCTATGCGCAACATCGCCCTGACGCTCAAATATCTCGGCACAGCCTATCACGGCTGGCAGGTGCAGAAGACGGTCACGACCGTCGGCCAGACGCTGGAAGAGGCGGCGGCGGCCGTCGTCGGCCATCCGGTGCATATGACCGGCTGCGGCCGCACGGACGCAGGCGTTCACGCACGCGTCTATGTCGCCAATTTCCGCACTTCCGCCCGCATTCCGTGTGACCGCATCCCGTATGCGCTCAACACGCACCTGCCGGAGGATATCGTCGTGACAAACGCGATGGAGGTGCACGAGGACTTCAACGCCATCGGCTCCTGCGTCAAAAAGGAATATACGTATCTGATCTATAATTCCGGCATCCGCGATCCGTTTTATGTCAACCGTGCATGGTTCTACCCCAAGCATCTGGACGAGACGGTCATGCAGCGCGCGGCGGACTGCTTCATCGGCACGCACGACTTCGCCGCCGTCCGCTCGGTCGGCACGGATGTCAAATCCACCGTGCGCACGGTTTATGATTACAAGGTCGAGCGCGACGGCGATCTCATTTCGCTGCGCGTCAGCGCCAACGGCTTTCTTTATAATATGGCCCGCGCCATGGCGGGCACCTGCGTCTATGCCGCCGAAGGAAAGTTCCCGCCGGAGGCCGTCGCGCAGATCCTCCTGAACGGCGACCGCACGGCGGCGGGGCCGACCGTCCCGCCCGGCGGGCTTTACATGACGCAGCTCTGGTATGATGACGGAAAGGCGGTTTTCCATGTCGGATAATATCTCGCAGCTGCATCCGCAGAAGCATCCGGGCCTAGGAAAGCGGATCGCCGTGTTTGCGGTCCTGCTCGTGTTTGTCACGGGCGGCGTGGCGGCCTATGTGTTCCGCGACCGGCTGAATCTGGACGCGCTGCAGCGCTACGTGCGCTATCTGAACGTCTCCGAGGACAGCAAAACGGGCCGATTCGTCTACGACGAAAGCAACTCCAACCGCTATGCCGGGCTGTCCGGCGGGCTGTCCGTCGCCTCCGCGACGGGCCTGAGTCTTTACGATAAGGACGGCGTGGAGACAGCCTCCATTCAGGCGTCCATGTCCGCGCCAGTTTTAAAGACCGGCGGTGACCTCGCGCTGGCCTACGACACCGGCGGCAATACGCTGGAGGCCGCCAGCCAGAAACGCGGCTCCGTCCTGCACGTTTCATCCCAGAAGCCGATTCTGGACGCGGATATTGCGTCTGACGGCAGCATCTGCTATTTATCCAGTGAGTCAGGCTATCGCGCCGTGCTCTATGTCTACAACAGCCAGCAGGCACTGATCTACCGCTGGCTCTCGTCGAGCCAGTATTTCATGCGCTGCACCGTCTCGTCCGGCGCGAAATACGCCGCCGCTGCGGCGCTTGGACAGGAGGACGGCATGTTCCAGTCCTCCGTCGTCCTCTTCCGGACGGATTCGGAGGAAATTCTCCGCACCATCCCTATCGGAAATGCCCTGATCTACGATCTGCATTTCCTGCCCGGAAACACGCTCTGCGTCCTGTGTGAAGACGCGCTGTATTTCTATGAGCTGGACGGCCAGTGCCTCGGCAGCTACGCCTTTGAGGACGCCTATCTCAAGGACTACACGCTGGACGGAAACGGCTTCGTCACGCTCGTCATGAATCTCTATAAGGCCGGAAACGGCTATACCGCCCTGACCGTCGGGTATGACGGGACAGTGCTCGGCACGCTTCCAATCAGCGAGCAGATTCTGGACATTTCCGCTTCGGGCAAGTATCTCGCCCTCCTGACGAGCGGCGCGCTTTCCATTTACGATCAGAATCTCACGGAATACGCCGTTTCCGACAACACGACCGGCGCGTCCAGCGCCGTCATGCGCGAGGACGGCTCTGCCATTCTCCTGGCCAACGGCCACGGGACGCTGTATGTCCCGTAAATAATTTTCCAAAAAACGTTTACAATTCTGCAAAGATACGACGGCCTGCCTGTGATATACTTTGCAGAAGGAAACACGATAAGGAGAAGCCTTTTATGAAACCGACCCTGTGCTCAAGATGCAAAAAGAATCTTGCAGTCGTTTTTATAACGAAAATCGACGGCGGAAAGACCGTCAACGAGGGCCTCTGCCTCAAATGCGCAAAGGAGATGGGCATCAAGCCCGTCGACGATATGATCGAACGCATGGGGCTTTCAGAGGACGACCTCGAAAATCTCAACGGCGAAATGACCGAGGCCATGAACGGCCTTGAGAGCCTGCTCAGTCAGGGCCATGACGCGGAGGACGGCAGCGAGGACGACGAGGCTGACAGCCAGACCGCCACGTTCCCCTTCCTCAACAAGCTCTTCGGCGCCGCCGGTCAGGGGCAGGACAACACGCCTGCCGTCCCGGAGCCGGAAAAAACCGAGAGCCGCCAGCGCTCCGGCGACAAGCCGAACCCCAAGAACAAAAAGCACAAATTCCTCGACACCTACTGCCAGAATCTGACGCAGAAAGCGCGTGACGGCAAGCTTGACCGCATCATCGGCCGCGAGGAGGAGACGGAGCGCGTCATTCAGATCCTCAACCGCCGCCAGAAGAATAACCCCTGCCTCATCGGCGAGCCGGGCGTCGGCAAGACTGCCATCGCCGAGGGCCTTGCGCAGAAGATCGCCGACAAGGACGTTCCGTATAAGCTCCAGAACAAGGAGGTCTATCTCATGGACCTCACGGCCCTCGTCGCGGGCACGCAGTTCCGGGGCCAGTTTGAAAGCCGCATGAAGGGCCTCATTGAAGAGGTCAAAAAACTCGGCAACATCATTCTGGTCATTGACGAGGTGCATAATCTCGTCGGCGCAGGCGATGCAGAGGGTTCCATGAACGCCGCCAATATCCTCAAGCCCGCGCTTTCGCGCGGCGAGATCCAGGTCATTGGCGCGACGACCTTCAACGAGTACCGCAAACACATCGAAAAGGACGCCGCGCTTGAGCGCCGCTTCCAGCCCGTCACCGTCGCCGAGCCAACCATTGAACAATCCATTGCCATCATCCGCGGCATCAGCCACTATTATGAGACGTTCCACGGCGTTGTGATCTCCCCGGAGATCGCGCGGCAGGCCGTCCTGCTCTCCGAGCGCTATATCACTGACCGTTTCCTGCCGGATAAGGCCATCGACCTCATCGACGAGGCGTGCTCGGACGTGAACCTCAAGAATAAGAACATCGGCCGGCTCGAAGCGCTCAAAAAAGAGCACGCCGATTATGATCTGGAGCTTTCCATGCTCACGGAGAACGCCGAAAAGACGCAGGACGATTACGCCCGCATGGCGGAGCTGCGCAGCCGCAACCTGCAGCTCGATTCCGAGATCACGGAGCTGGAAAAGCTGCCGAAGCCCGCGCTGACCATCGACAATCTGGCCCGTATCATCGAGCTCTGGACGAAGATCCCCGCCAGCAAGATCCGCGCGCAGGAATACGAGCAGCTTCTGAACCTCGACGCGGAGCTGAAAAAGCACATCGTCGGGCAGGACGAGGCCATTGCCTCCGTCGTGTCCGCCATCCGCCGCTCCCGCGTCGGCATTCAGGTCAAAAAGCACCCGGTTTCGTTTATCTTCGTCGGCTCGACCGGTGTCGGCAAGACGGAGCTGGTCAAGCGCCTTGCCAGCGAGATGTTTGAATCGGTCGAATCGCTCATCCGGCTCGATATGTCCGAATACATGGAAAAGCACAGCGTTTCGAAGATCATCGGCTCGCCCCCCGGCTATGTCGGCTATGACGAGGCCGGCCAGCTGACCGAAAAGATCCGCCGCCGCCCGTATTCCGTCATCCTGTTTGACGAGCTGGAAAAGGCCCATCCGGACGTGCTGAATATCCTGCTGCAAATTCTCGATGATGGCCGCATCACCGACGCGCAGGGCCGGGTCGTCAACTTTGAGAACACGATCATCATCATGACCTCCAACGCAGGCTCCAACCAGAAGGGCGGCAGCGTCGGCTTTGGCCGCAGTCTGACCGAGCAGTCGAAGGAGAAGGCCATGAAGGCGCTGGGCGAGTTCCTGCGCCCTGAATTCATCAACCGTGTCGACGAGATCGTCTGCTTCAACCAGCTGAGCGAGGACAATTTCCGCGGCATCGCGGACATCATGCTCGCGGAGCTGCAGCAGTCGCTGGAGGGCCGCGGCATTGCATTCACGTGGGACGAGAGCGTCAAGGATTATCTCGTCAAAAAGTCCTACTCCGTGGCCTACGGCGCGCGCAACCTCCGCCGCGCCATCCAGACCGACCTCGAAGACCCCATCGCCGAGCGTATCATCAAAAGCTATGTCGACCCCTTCCGCTCTATCAAAGCGACCTGCGAGGACGGAACGATCAAGCTGGAAACCATATAATCAAAAATGCGCCTGACGGAGCCGCCGGGCGCATTTTTTCGGCTGGCCGGACAGTACGGATTTGCCCAGAGGCGCCTGTACAGACCGACGAAAAGCCGCCGGCATGGCTGCCGGCGGCTTTCCTTGAGAGAAAAAGAGAAAAGAGAGGAGAAATGGATGAATGTCTATTTAAAAGGCTGCTGTTGTCTCTCCACGGAACTTTCCGTGAAGCAGCTTCCTTATGCTCCAAGGATACCGGATTTTGGCCGGTTTGTGGTGAACAGTTTGTAAACGAAGTATAAAGAAATCCTGAAATTCCGCAGCTGCAACCGGCAGTTGACAGATTTTCCGGCAAACTTGCTGGCGTGCAACCGCATGATCTCGTAGAATAGCGGCATCGATCCCAAATCACAGGAGGAAGAAAACCATGATCTTTGCAGACAAATTGATCGCCCTGCGGAAAAAGGAGGGCTGGTCGCAGGAGGAGCTTGCGCAGCAACTGAATGTTTCGCGGCAGTCCGTATCCAAATGGGAGGGCACGCAGTCCGTCCCCGACCTCGATAAAATCGTCCAGCTGAGCCGCATCTTCGGCGTCAGCACAGATTACTTATTAAAGGACGAACTGGAGGAGCAGGAGCCTGCGCCCAGCCTTCCCGAGCAGCCGCAGCGCCGCCGCGTGAGCATGGAGGAGGCCTCGCGTTATCTGGAACTGCGCCGCGCTGCCGCGCCGAGGCTGGCGCTGGCCACGCTTTTGTGCGTGATCTCACCCATTGCGCTGATCCTGCTCGGCGGACTGAGCGAATATACCGCCCACATCACGGAAAATGCAGCGGCTGGTATTGGCCTCAGCGTACTGATCGTTCTGGTCGCCGCCGCGGTCGGAATTTTCCTGACGTGCGGCGCAAAGGCAAAGGCATTCTCGTTTCTGGAAACCGAGCCGTTTGAAACGGAATATGGCGTAAGCGGCATGGTCAGGCAGCGGCAGCAGGACTTCCAGCCCACGGCGAACCGTCTGAACATGATCGGCACGATCCTGTGCATCATGTCCGTCCTGCCGCTGTTTCTGGCGATGTGCCTTTCCAGCTCGGATCTCATGTACATCGGCGCGGTGTGCCTGCTGCTGGGCTTTGTCGCGCTGGCCTGCATCGTGTTCGTCTACGCCGGAACGCAGACCGCCGCGATGGAAAAGCTGCTGGAAGAGGGCGACTACACCCGCCAGAGAAAGTCCAAAAGCCGCCTGATCGGCACGGTCAGCGTCTGCTACTGGCTGGTCGTGACAGCCATTTTCATGTTTTACACCTTCGGGCCGTATGGCAACGCGCAGGCAAAATACAGCTGGTTCATCTGGGCGATCGCGGGCATCCTGTACGGCGCCGTAATGGCCGTTCTCCGTCTGGTCGGACAGAGCGAAAAAAAGAAATAAAAAGCACTTGACTCTGACACTGTGTCAGGCTGTATGCTGTCATTGAGCTCAAAAAAATCAGCATGGAGGTACCGTAATGCTGAAAATCGGATTATTTTCAAAACTGTCCAGAGTCAGTATCCGTATGCTGCGCTACTACGACGAGATCGGCCTGCTGCACCCGGCGTATATCGATCCGGAATCGGATTACCGCTATTACCGCGAGGATCAGCTGCCGCAGATCGGCTGGATCACGGCCCTGCGGGACATGGGCTTTTCCCTCGCCGACGTGTGCCGCATGACCGAGATCGGCCATGACGCGGAAAAGCTCGCACCGTACTTTGAAGCAAGACGGCGCGAGCTGGAAGCCGACGCGGCAAAAACAGCGCGGCAGCTGCTGCTTCTGGAATCAGCCCGAAACCGGCTGGGAAAGGAAGACATCATGCAGTACAATGTGACCATCAAGACCATCCCCGAACGCTATGCGGCCTGCGTCCATACGATCATCCCGCGCTATTCGGAGGAAGGAAGCGTCTGGAAGACGCTCTGCGAGGAGACGGACGGGATGCGCCTCGTCCCGGACGAGCCGTGCTATTGCGCCGTGACGTTCCTCGACGGGGAATACAAGGAACGCGACGTGGAGATCGAAGCGTGGAAGACCGTCAAGGGCAGCTATCCCGATACAGCGCACGTGAAATTCAGAACGCTCCCCGCTGTTACCGTCGCAAGCTGCACGTTCCGCGGCCCGTATGAAAGGATCGGCGAGGTCTACGCGGCCATCGCCGCGTGGATCGCGGATAACGGCTATGAATGCGACGGCCCGATGTTCAACATCTACCACGTCAGCCCGCACGAAACACAGAACCCTGAAGAATTCGTCACCGAAGCCTGCTGCCCGGTGCGCAAACAATAAGGCGTTCGCGCGCAGCGCGGAAAAAGCTCCTCGTATCATGGCCTGCATGATACGGGGAGCTGCCTTTCAGCGGATGCGCACGCGTCCGTTACCGGCTGTGCTCCTCGTCGCAGCAGTCGATGGCAAGGACGGTGCACAGGGCGATCAGCGCGTCCTGCGGGTCGAATACCTCCAGTGCGTAGCGGTCGCCGAGGGTCAGGAAGGCGTGGGAAATGGCCGCGACGCGGCGGCCGTTTTGCGTGATCTCGTAGTCCAGACTCATAAAGTCGCCCTCAATCTCCCAGCCCAGCTCGTCCAGAGAATAGCTGCGGGAAAAGAACGCAAAATTCCGCGTCAGGTCGTATTCCCGCCCGCCGATGGTCAGCGCATAGGTACACGGCAGCGAAAACGGCACGTGCTGCACGGCGGCGGCCTGCCGCCCGGAGGCGTCCTGCACGATCAGCTTTTTGCCGAAATTGAAAAACTCGCGGTCCGCGCTGTAGACAGGGTTCTCGTTTTCGTCCCAGATATCAAAGTGGTCAAACGACAGAAATTCCTCTTTTAAATAAAAAATCATGCTAGTCTCTCCCTTCTGATGGGTTGGACGAATTCTGTGCAAAATAGTTCCGGCTGGAAATCAGCTTTCATCTATGATATAATAAATAGACTTTCAGCACAAGGAGTTTTTCCCATGACAAACAAAGAGATCGGCGAGCTGCGGCGCCGCATGAAGCCTGACCGCACCAATCTGACCGCTGTTCACGGCTGCTATGTCGCGTCCAGCGGCGAGGTTCTGTCCACGTTCCGGGAGCCGTTCGGCCTGATGACGGAGGAGGACAAGGAAAAATATCTGGCGATCTTCCGCCGCGCGCTGTCCGGCACGCCGGATAAGAACCTGCTCGACCTCTCGTTCACCACAAAGCAGGTCGCCGATTCCGACGAGCACCGGCTGCTCATGCGCCTGCGCGAGACGTCGCTGGACGACGAGGAGGCGCGGCAGAAGCTGTTCCAGACCATCATCGGCGCGGTCAGCTTTGAAGAAAACTTCCTGATCCTGCTGGCGCATGAGCGCTACGACGTGCCGTTCAAGGCGAAAGACGGCGCGAAGCTCGACGACGGCAGCGAGGTCTTCTCCTATTTTGTCTGCGCCGTTTGCCCCGTCAAGCCGGGCAGGGAGCTTCTGAGCTACATTGCTGAGGAAAAGACCTTCCACAACCGCTCGGCAGGCTGGGCCGCCGGTATGCCGGAGGCCGGCTTCCTCTTCCCCGCCTTTGACGGACGGCGGACAAATCTGTATAACTGCCTGTTCTACACGCATTCCTCCGGCGCGGACAATCAGCCGCTCATCGACGCGCTGTTCCATGTCCAGCCGCCGATGCCCGCAGACGAGCAGCGCGACACCTTCAGCGGCGTGCTGCGCAATGCGCTGGACGACGAATGCTCGCTTGCCGTCGTCCAGCAGGTGCGGCAGGAGATCAAGGACCGCATCGACGCGTGGCAGGAGGCAAAAAGCGACGATCCGCTGGTCGTCAGCGGCGACGAGCTGAAGGACGTGCTGGAGAGCTGCGGCGTGTCGGAGGACAAGCGGATGCAGTTCGGCGCGCAGTTCGACGAATCCTTCGGCGGCGGCGCGGTGCTCAACCCCCGGAACCTGATCGACGTGAAAAAGTGCGTTGTCAAGACGCCGGATGTGTCCATCACCGTCAACCCCGAGCGGCCCGATCTCATCGAGACGCGCACGCTCGGCGGCGTCCGATACATCCTCATCAAGGCCGACGAGGGCGTCGAGCTCAACGGCATCGATCTGGCGGAAGAGGCTGAGTAGGCCCCCGCACGGTTTGGCCTCCCCTTTCAGCAGAGCCTTTGAAAACAGACGAAACCCTCTGCGCAGCATTTAAGCGGCAGAGGGTTTTGCGATATGATATGTACTTATTCCTTGACTGTGCCGTCGGCGTTGAAGACGGGGAGCTTGTTGAGGTAGATGATGTCCTTGCGCGCCTGCGCGTCGCCCTCGGCGAGGACGGCCATGCGGCCCGCGACCGTGCCGCCTGCCTTTTCGACCAGCTCCTCCATCGCACGAAGCGATTCGCCGGTAGAGATCACGTCGTCGACGATCAGCACGCGCTTGCCGCGGATCTTATCGGCCTCTTCGCCGGACAGGTACAGGTCCTGATCGTGCTGGGTCGTGATGGAGCGGACCGTCACGTGCAGCGGGCGGGGCATATAGACCTTTAGGCCCTTGCGGGCGACGAAATATTCCTTCGCGCCGGACTGGCGGGCCATCTCGTGGATGAGGGGGATGCTCTTGGCCTCAGCCGTGAGCAGATAATCATAGTCCTTCGGCGCTCTGGCCAGCAGCTCGCGCGCGCAGGCGACGGTGATCTCCGCGTCGCCGAACATGACGAACGCGCCGATATACAGATCGTCGGATACCTTGCACAGCGGCAGATCCCGGTCAAGACCGGCAATGTTCATTCTATATTTCATGCAGAATCTTCTCCTTCATATCCTTACATGCGTCGGGTCGTTCCCAAAAAAACATTATACCGGCCAAACGCCAGCTTGTCAATTCCTTCTTCCGTCCTGTTTTTTTCGCCATTGGCGAAAACGACACATTTTTTGTGCAGTAGTGTGAATTTTCCGTGAACTTTTTTGTCGGTGTCGACTCTTGTATTTATAGGCGCTTTCCTCTATAATCAATCTATCAGAAAGTCAGGCGGGCTAAAAAACTTTTGCCCGCCCGCGAGAAAAAGAAAGGATGGTTTCCCTACATGAACAATTTCTTTAAAGTGAAGGAACACGGCTCGACCGTGCGCACCGAGATCATGGCCGGTGTGACGACCTTCATGGCAATGGCCTACATTCTGATGGTCAACGCCGGTATGTTCTCCAGCCTCGGCACTGTCAGCTACGGCGCGATCTACATCGCGACCGCCATCTCCGCCGTCATCGGCACCGTTCTCATCGGTCTGCTGTCCAACCTGCCGCTGGCGCAGGCGTCCGGCATGGGCCTGAACGCATTCTTCGTCTACACCGTCTGCTTCACCTTCGGCCTGAGCTACGCAAACGCCCTCGTTCTCGTTCTGGTCGACGGCATCGTGTTCGTCCTGCTGACCGTCACGGGTCTTCGCAAGATGATCTTCGACGCCATCCCGGCTGCTGTCAAGACCGCGATCTCCGCCGGTATCGGCCTGTTCATCGCGTTCATCGGCCTGCAGAACGCCGGTATCGTCGTGGACGACGGCGCAACGCTCGTCAATCTCTCTTCCTTCAACGTCTTCTCCGGCTCCGCGACATGGGCCAACATCTTCCCGATGCTCCTGACCATCATCGCGGTCTTCGCCATCGGCGCTATGTCCAAGAAGAAGGTCAAGGGCGCTGTTCTGTGGGGCATGCTTGGCGGCGCAGTTCTCTACTACGTCATCGGCCTCATCACGATTCCTGATTTCTATGCTACCGCTGTCGCTCCCAACCTGACCTCCGATTTCTTCAGTGCATTCAAGGAGTTCGGCGCACAGGCGTTCGGCAAGGTCTTCACCGAAGGCTTCAACTTCAGCCCGTACATTGCCGAGCACGGCATGAGCAACTTCATCGTTATGTTCCTCACCACCATGCTTGCATTCTGCATGGTCGATATGTTCGATACCCTTGGCACGCTGTACGGCGCCTGCGCTGCCGGTAATATGCTGACCAAGGACGGCAACGTCCCCAACATGGACAAGGCCATGCTGGCTGACGCCATCGCCACCTGCTGCGGCGCTGTCTGCGGCACCTCCACCGTCACCACGTTCGTCGAGTCCTCTGCCGGCGTTGCCGAGGGCGGCCGCACCGGTCTTGCCTCCATGGCGACTGCTGCTCTGTTCTTCATCGCGATGTTCCTTGCGCCTGTCGCACAGCTCATCCCGACCTACGCCTGCGCTGCGGCTCTGATCTATGTCGGCGTTCTCATGATGGCGAATGTCCGCTCCATCGACTGGGACGATCCCGCCGCTGCGGTTCCCGGCTTCATGACCGTCGCGTTCATGCCGCTGACCTACAACATCTCCTACGGCATCGCATTCGGCCTCATTTCCTATGTCTTCATCAAGATCTTCACCGGCAAGATCAAGGAGATCAATGCTGGCACCTGGGTCATCACGATCCTCTTCGCCCTCATGTTCTTCCTCACCCGCTGATCAAGCTTCCCCTCGGGCGCGCCTCACGGCGCGCCCGGTTTTTCTATGCTCGAAAGGGTTTACAAAACGTACATATTTTTTCTCTTGACTTTTTCGGGTCGATTCGCTATGATACTGTTTCACCAGAAAAGAGGAGGCGTTTTTCATGGACAAACAGCCGTATATTGTCGGCGTCGGCGCTGCGAATGCAGACCTCAACGGCGCGTCCCTTGCGCCCATCCATCTGCGTGATTCCAATCCCGGCCACATCAGCCTGTCCGCCGGAGGCGTGACGCGCAACGTGTGTGAAAACCTCGCCCGGCTGGGCGCGGATGTCAAGCTTTTGAGCTGCGTGGGCGATGATACCTTCGGCGCGTTCATCCGCCGCTCCTGTGAAGACGCCGGGATCGACGCGTCCCATCTGTATGCGGCAAGGGGCGCAAGCTCCTCCATGTATTTGTCCATTCTGGACGCGGATGGCGATATGCTGGTCGGTATGTCCGATATGCGCATTGTCCAGCAGGATATGCCGGAGGATTACCTGCCGTCGAAAAAAGCGCTGATCCAGGGCGCGGATGTTGTCACCTGCGACCCCTGCATGGGTGAAAAAACGCTGCTGCAGCTGCTGGACCTGTGCACGCCGGGGCAGATCATCTGCGTTGACCCTGTTTCGTGCGCGTATGCGCGTGTCGTTGCGCCGTTTATCGGCCGCTTCCACACCGCCAAGCCCAACCGCATGGAGCTTGGAATTCTGGCCGGAATGGAAATTCAGTCCGACAGCGATCTGGAACGCGCGGGCGAGGCCGTTCTGAACAAGGGCCTCCGGCGGCTGTTCGTCAGCCTCGGCGCGGAGGGCTGTTTGTACATGGACGACACCGGCACGGTCCTGCGCCGCAAATTAAGACCGGCAAAAATGGTCAATGCCTCCGGCGCGGGTGATTCCTTTGCCGCCGCCATGCTGTACGCCACGCTCCATGGCTTCGACGTTAAAAAGACGCTGGATTATGCCATGGCTGCGGGCATTGCCGCCGTCTCGCACGAGCGGACGATCAACCCGAACATGAGCATTCCCCTGCTCGAAGAAATTCTGCTGGCGCACCGCATCTGATCTTGTACACCCATCTGAAAGGAGTTATTCATATGAATCTGAAGGATTATCTGTCTGTTACCCCTGAAATTCAGGAGGCCATCGACGCGGGCAAGCCCGTCGTCGCACTGGAATCCACCATTCTGAGCCACGGTATGCCCTATCCGCAGAACGTGGAGTTCGCGCACAAGGTCGAAGAGATCGTCCGCGCAGAGGGCGCTGTCCCCGCGACGACCGCGATCATGGGCGGCAAGCTGAAGGTCGGTCTGAACGCTGAAGAGCTGCTCGTTATGTGCAAGGCTGAGGGCGTCGGCAAGGTCAGCCGCCGCGATGTGGCTGTGTATCTGGCAACCGGCATGACCGGCGCGACCACTGTTGCGACCACCATGATCATCGCCTCCATGGCAGGTATCCGTTTCTTCGCCACCGGCGGCATCGGCGGCGTGCACCGCGGCGCGGAAAAGACCATGGACATTTCCGCCGACCTGCAGGAACTGGCCAACACCCCCGTCTGCGTCGTCTGCGCGGGTGCAAAGAGCATTCTTGATCTCGGCCTGACGCTGGAATATCTCGAGACGCAGGGCGTTCCCGTTCTGGGTCTGCGCACGGACGAGCTGCCCGCGTTCTATTGCCGCACCTCCGGCTTCAAGCTCGACTACAACTGCAAGGATGAGGAAACGGTCGCAAAGATCATGAAGGCCAAGTGGGACATCGGCCTCAAGGGCGGTGCCGTCGTCGGCAACCCGATCCCGGAGCAGTACGCGATGGATCCGAACTACATGAACGGCATCATCGACAAGGCTGTTGCACAGGCAAACGCCGAGCACATCCACGGCAAGGCCATCACGCCGTACCTGCTGGCGCACATCAAGGACATGACCGAGGGCAAGTCCTTCGCCGCCAATCTGGAGCTGGCCTACAACAATGCGCACGCAGCAAGCAAGATCGCTGTCGCCTATTCCAAGCTGTAATTCCCCAATACCACTACGGGCGCGCCAACTGGCGCGCCCGTTTTTTTTATGAAGCTCCGCGCGGCAACGGAAGATGTTTCAGCCCGCAGAAAACAGGAAGCCGCTGCGCAGCGACTGCGCCAGATGGAAGCGGCGCGCTGCTGTTTCGCCTTCGAAGCGGATATCGGCGAACGGGCCGTCTATGGATACGATGCGGCCCATGCCGTATTTTTTATGCCGGATGACGCTTCCCGGTATGAATGTCTGCGCGTCCGGCAGCTGCGCTGCTGCAGGTGCGTCCGGCAGCTGGAAGACCTCCGCGCGGCTCCGTTCGAGCAGCATCCGGCCCGCCTGCATAAGGCTGTCGCCGTCCGGAAAGGCAACAAGCAGCTCGTCCTCGCACTGCGCCAGAATGCTCCCCTCGCCGCGCGTTTCGTGGCGGTAGCGCAGGCCGCAGGCGTTTTCCGGCACGATGGCGGCAAAATCGTCCTTCGCGCACACCGGAACGGGCAGATATCCCCGTGCCTCGCAGATGAATGCGGACGGCACATCCGGGTACTCGAACAGCGCCAGCTCGTCCTTTGCACGCGTCATTGCCACGTAAAAGAGTCTGCGGTCCTCCTCATATACCCGGCGCTCATCCTCCGTTCCGTCCGCCGTGTCCGGCCGGGACGGAAGCACGCCGTCGTGGACGTCCAGCAGATACACCCGCTCGTATTCCAGCCCCTTGCTCGAATGGATCGTCGAAAGCGTCAGCAGCGCGTCCGGCGCGTCCTCATGCGTGCGGATGGTCTGCCGCAGTGTGTCCAGACGGGCAAGAAACGCCTCCGCCGACGGCTCGCGCGCGGCAAGCATCTGCAGGATGAAATATTTCCCGGGATCGAGCCGCCGTTCGGTCACAAAGCCGCCGTAGCCCAGCGTGCCCCAGATCGTGCGCATCAGCACTTCTCCGGGCAGCGTTTGCAGCTGCTCAAGGCCCGCCTTTACGCGCCGGACGCGTTCGCGGCCCTCGTCCGAAAGCCCGGCCTGCGCAAGCAGACAGTCCAGAATGGGCGCGTGCGTGCGCGCGCTCTGCACGCAGGCGGCCTGCGCCGCCTCCTTGGAGATCAGCGCGCCGAATTTATAGTAAATGCGCAGAAAGCGCTCCGCGTCGTCCGGCGCTGCGGCGAAGCGCAGGATGTCCTGCACGTCGCAGACGATGCGGTGGGTAAAGAACGTGTCGTCAAAGCTGCGGCAGCGGTACGGAAGCCCGGTGCGCTCCAGCGCGTCGATGAGCGGAAGGGCGCTGTCGTTGTTTCGGTACAGGACGGCAAACGGCGCGCGCCGCTCCCCTGCCAGCGCCAGCAGATAGCGGTACTGCGCCTGCCGGGAGGCTGCGTGCGCAAGGCGCACCCGGCAGCCCTTCGCCCTTGTCGCGCGGATGGTTTTGGGGTAACGATCCCGGTTCCCCTCGATGAATGCGCCCGCCAGCCGCAGAATTTCCGGCGTGGAGCGGTAATTGTCCTCCAGCAGCAGCGTCTTTGCGCCCGGCCAGACCGAAGAAAAGCGCAGCAGCGCCTCCGGATAGGCCGCGCGGAAGCCGTAGATGCTCTGATCCTCGTCGCCGACCATGAAGAGGTTCCCGGTTTTCTTTGCCAGCAGCTCAATGATCGCGTGCTGCACGCGGGACGTGTCCTGCGATTCGTCGACGCAGAGATAGGGGTAGCGCGCCTGAAACTCCGCCAGAATTTCAGGCTGCTTTCTGAGGATCGCCAGCGCGTAGGCCATCTGGTCGTCGTAATCCATCTGCCGCGCCTCGCGCAGCGCAGCGCAGTAGTGCGTGTAAAGCTCAGAAAAGCGCGGCAGGCCGAAGTCCTGCGCAGCGATCTCGTCCGCCGACAGCATCATATTTTTACAATAGGTAATCGCCGTGCGCACCTCGCGGATGGTGCTGTCGGTTGGATAGTCCCCGTTCAGCGCCTGATAGATGCGCCCGACCAGCGCGGCAAGCTCGCCGGCGTTTTCCTGCAGCGCAAACGCTGGGCCGCGCTGCCGTCCGCAGGCCTCGATGATCTTGGAAGACAGGCCGTTGATCGTGCGGAACTCCGGCGTCTGCCCGGCAAGCTCCGGGAAGCGCGCGGTAAAGCGCGCGCGAAGCTCCCGCGTGGCGGCGACGGTGTAGGTCACGGCCAGAATATGCGCCGGGTCGATGCCGCGGCACAGCGCCATATAGCCGAGCCGCGTCACAAGTACCGTCGTCTTTCCGCTTCCGGGCACGGCCAGCAGCAGGACCGGCCCCTCCGTCTCGCGGACGGCGGCCTTCTGCTGTTCGCTGAACTGCGGCATATAGCGGGCGGTAAATTCCTCCGGCGTCATACGGTAAGCTCCAGCACGACCGGGCAGTGGTCGCTGCCGAACACGTCCGTGCGGATCTCCGATGACAAAACACGCGGCAGCAGGCGCTCGGAGACGATAAAATAGTCGATGCGCCAGCCTGCGTTGTTTTCCCTCGCGTGGAAGCGGTAGCTCCACCACGAGTATACGCCCGCCAGGTTCGGGTGCAGGCGGCGGAACGTATCGGCAAAGCCGGAGGAGAGAAGCTCGGTCATTTTCGCGCGCTCCTCATCAGAAAAGCCCGCGTTCTGCCGGTTCGCCTTTGGGTTTTTGATGTCGATCTCCTCATGCGCGACGTTCAGATCGCCGCAGTAAACGACCGGCTTTTCCGCGTCCAGCCGCAGCAGATACGCGCGCAGCGCGTCTTCCCACTCCATGCGGTATGGAAGGCGCTTGAGGCCGTCCTGCGAATTGGGCGTATAGCAGCAGACGAGATAGAATTCCGGGTACTCCGCCGTGATGAGCCGACCTTCGTGGTCGTGCGCGTCAAGGCCCAGCCCATATTGGACGGAAAGCGGGGCCTGCTTCGTCAGAATCGCCGTGCCGGAATAGCCCTTTTTCTCGGCGGAATAAAAATAGCGGTGATAGCCGTCCAGCTCGAAGACGGCCTGCTCCGGCTGGAGCTTCGTCTCCTGCAGGCAGATCACATCGGCATTTTCCTGCGCACAGTAGTCAAGAAAGCCCTTGCCGAGACACGCCCGCAGGCCGTTGACATTCCAGGATACCAGTTTCATAGATACCTCCAGGTAAAAAAATCTTCCCGTGGGCGGGAAGAGACAGAGTGTGAAAAGAGCTTGCGGATTTATGGGACAGTATGGGTTTGCCGCAGTCCTGTAGGGGCCGATGCCCACATCGGCCCGCTGGGAAGTTGCGAATTTGCCGCAGATTTCCGTAAAACCGGTACATTCTGCGGGCGGACAGAGTCGTCCGCCCCTACAGGAGAGAGCGGGGGACGTTGTAGGGGCCGACGACTCTGTCGGCCCAAAAAATATAACGAATTCGCCGAGAATTCCCGTAAAACCGGTGCAATCTGCGCGGGCCGATGCAGGCATCGGCCCCTACAATGAAATTTGGTGGTGCACACGGGGGTGCATCGGTCTATGCTTTTCGCCCCTGCCTGCTGCAACCCCTCAGTCAGGGGAGCCGTTATTCTGCTGTTTCCTCCGCGGCCGTTTCCGGCAGCTGCATATCGTCGAAGGCGTTCTGGGCGTCGTCGAAGATCACCTGTACCTCGGCGAACGCGTCCTGCAGGCGGGAAAGACCGGTAGACAGGTCGGCGGCCAGCGCGGCGATCTCCTCGCCGGAATCCATGTAGCGGGTGCGCGCATCCTCGCAGAGGTTGGACAGCTGCGCGTAGATGCGCCGGGCGCGCACGGCGGCATTGCGCTCGGTCTGCTCGGCGCGGCGGTAAGCGGTCAGCTCCTTTTCGGTGAGCGACGGCTCCTGCGCCGGTTCATCCGGCTCATTTTCTGTTTCCGGCTCTTCCGGCTGCGGCACCGGCTCCGACGGCTGCGGGTCGGGGCGCGTCAGCAGTTCCTGTTGCGCCTCTTCGGCCTTTTTCAACTGCTCCGCCAGATCAGAGCCTTCCTGCGCGAGCGCGTTCACCTGCCCGGAAAGCGCGTCGTTGTCCGCCTGTGCCTGCTCCAGACGCTTCTGCAGACCTGCCAGTTCGACCTGAAGGCGCGCATTTTCAGCGGCAAGCTTATCGCGCTCATCAGTCAGCTTGCGCAGGGCCTTCTGGTGCTCAATGGATGTCGATTCGATATAATTGACAACGTCGGTGCGGTTAAAGCCGCTGACCGCCGTGCGGAACTTTGAAAAATCAGACACCTGTTGTTCCTCCTGATTTCCGATTTTGCCTCAGTATATCACAAAAAACGGCAAAAAACAACCTGCCCGCCGCCGCCTTTGCGGATTTCACGAATTGTTCACAGACAGTGGTTTTTCATTTGTATGATTGCAGATACGGGAAAAGACTGATATAATAGATTTTATCTGAAAGACAGTGAGGAAACGAAGCATGGAATACAACAAGCTGATCGCCGAGCTGCATACCGGCGACGATGTAGAGGGCTTTTATGTTCTGAAGGACGCGTTTTTGAAGACGACGGCGGCGGGAAAGCCGTTTTTGTCCGGCGTTCTGGCCGACCGCTCCGGCGTGATCGATCTGAAGGTCTGGGACTATTCCGGCCCCATCGGCGCGCGGCCGGACGATATCGGCCGCGTCGTCAAGATCCGTGGGCAGGTGTCGGAGTTCAAGGGTGCGCCGCAGCTGACGGCGGGCCGCATCCGCATGGCGGATGGGAACGACCAGTATGATCTTTCCGCCCTTGTGCCGACCGCGCCCATCGACGCGGACGCGCGTGTCGCGGAAATTGAGCGCATGATCGATTCCATGGAGGACAGGGAGTATCAGTCCGTCGCCCGCACGATGCTTGCGCGGCATCTGGACGCGTTCCGTTCCATCCCGGCGGCCAAGAGCGTCCACCACAGCTTTCTGTCCGGGCTTCTCATGCACACGTCCAATATGCTGCGGCTGGCGGATTTTCTGGCCGGGCTTTACGGGGAGATCATCGACCGGAGCCTGCTGCTGACGGGAACGCTGCTGCATGATTTTGCAAAGGAAAAGGAATTTACGTTTTCCGGCCTTGGGCTGGTCACGGATTACTCGCTGCCCGGCCAGCTGATCGGCCATCTGGTGATGGGCGCGCAGGAGGTGCAGCAGTGCGCGCAGGAGCTTGGCATTTCCGAGGAAAAGAGCCTGCTTTTGCAGCACATGATCCTCTCGCACCATGGCGAACCGGAGTTCGGCGCGGCTGTGCGCCCGATGTGCGCCGAGGCAGAGCTGCTCTCCGAGATCGACCTCATCGACAGCCGCATGGAGATCTACGCCGAGGCGCTGCAGGATCTGCCCGTCGGAAGCTTCTCCAACCGCATTTTCGCGCTGGACAAGAAAATCTACCGTCACGGGTGATGCGGTAAGAATGCCCGGCGGCAGGCGCAGCACACGACCCGGCTGCTGCGGTCAGCATTCTGACGGCCAGAAAAACGGGGCTGCAGCGAAATGAAACACGCTGCAGCCCCGTTGACTATTCGATCAGACAGACGGCGTGGGCGGCGATCCCCTCGCCGGAGCCGGTGAAGCCGAGGCGCTCCTCCGTCGTTGCCTTGACGCTGATGTTCCCAAGACCGGTATGCAGTGCGCCCGCGATATTCCGGCGCATCTGCTCGATATGCGGCGCGAGCTTTGGCCGCTGGGCGATGATGGTCGCGTCGAGATTGCCGAGGCGGTATCCGGCCCCTTCAAGCCTGCGGCTGACCTCGCGCAGCAGCTCCATGCTGTCCGCGCCGAGATAGCGGTCGTCGTTGTCCGGGAAGAGCTTGCCGATGTCGCCCATGGCCGCCGCGCCGAGCAGCGCGTCCATGACGGCATGGACGAGCACATCCGCGTCGGAATGGCCGTCCAGCCCCTTTTCATACGGGATCGTCACCCCGCCCAAAATCAGCGCCCGGCCGGAAACCAGCCGGTGAACGTCGTAGCCGTGGCCGATCCTCATGCGTTTGCCCTCCGGCGCAGGATCAGCGCGGCCAGCTCCAGATCGAGCGGCGTCGTGATCTTCAGGTTCTCTTCATCGCCGTCGGTCAGCTGCACGGGCATACCGAGCGCCTCAACGGCGCTGCAGTCGTCCGTGAGCGCGATCCCCTGCTCCTTCGCGTTCTGCAGGGCTGCGGCAAGCAGATCGCGGTCGAAGACCTGCGGGGTCTGGACGGCGTAGAGCGTACTGCGGTCTGGCGTTTCGTCGACCGCACCGCCGGTCGAGACTTTGATGGTGTCCTTGACGCGCACGGCGGGCGCCGCGGCGGCGAACTTCTTTGCCTTGGAAACAGCGCGGCAGATGACTGCGTCGGTCACAAGCGGGCGTGCGCCGTCGTGGACGGCGACGAGCTGCGCCCGGTCGGACACGGCGGCAAGGCCCGCCATGACGGAATCCGTCCGCGTTTCGCCGCCCGCGACAACCATGCGCATTTTGTCATACGCCTTAAGATAACGGCTGACCTTTTCCAGCAGCTCCTGCTGCGTGACGACGATGATCTCGTCGATCATGGCGCATTTGTCAAACACGTCGACCGTCCGGCAGATGACCGGCAGGTTTTCCAGTACAGTCAGGATTTTATTCGTGCCGCCCATGCGCGAGGATGTGCCTGCGGCGACGATCACGGCGGCGCAGTAGGGCCGCCCGATTTTTTCCTTGATCGCAAGCCCCTTCCGGAGCCCTTCACTGAGCTTCATATCCGTTTCTCCTGTTTACAGCTCCTGCACGAGCGTTTTATAGGTCTCGCCGCGCACCATAAAGTTTTTGAACTGGTCGAACGCGGCGCAGGCCGGGGACAGCGTCACGATATCACCGGGGACAGTGTGCCGCTTTGCCAGCCGCACCGCTTCTTCGAGCGTCTGCGCGTGCAGGATCTCCGGCTGTCCGGGCCGGTAGTCCGGCGCAGACTTGACCGCCGCTTCGATCTTCTCCGCCGTTGCGCCGCAGAGGATCAGCAGGCGCACGTGCGCGCAGATCTCCGGCCCCAGCGCGTCGAATGGGATCTTCTTGTCATAGCCGCCCGCGATGAGAACCAGCTTCTGGCGGAACGAATGCAGGCCCGCGATCGTGCGCGACGGGCTGGACGCGATGGAGTCATTATAATATTTCACGCCGTCCAGCTCGCGAACGAACTCAATGCGGTGCTCCACACCCGCGAATGTGCGCGCGATCTCGTCAATATCCTCGTCCTCCGCAAGTCCTTCGACGGCACAGGCGGCGGCCATATAGTTTTCGATGTTGTGGACGCCCGGAATGCGGATGTCGGCGGCGGCCATGATCTTTTTTCCGTTCCGGCAGATCACGCCGTCTTCCAGATACACGCCGTTTTCCGGCCTTGCCAGCCGGGAGAAGAACTCCACGGTTCCCTTCGCGTCAGCGGCGAAGCCGCGCGTGATATCGTTATCGTAGTTCAGGACGACCTTGCCGGTTTCGTTCTGATACTCGAAGACGTTTTTCTTGGCCTGCACATACTCGGCCATGTCCTTGTGCACGTCCAGATGGTTCGGGGCCACGTTCGTCACGACGGCAATGTCGGCAGAGCGCTCCATCGTCATGAGCTGGAAGGAACTGAGCTCGACCACGGCAATGTCCGCCGGCGTCATGTCCGCCGCCTGCGGCAGAAGGGGCGCGCCGATGTTGCCGCCGACCCAGACGCGGTGGCCCGCGTGCTCCAGAATTTTTGCGATCAGGGTCGTGGTGGTCGTTTTGCCGTCGGAGCCGGTCACGGCGATGATGCGGCAGGGGCAGACCTCGAAGAACGCTTCCATTTCACTGGTAAGCTCCGCGCCCTTTTCGCGCAGCCGGCGCAGCGCCGGGATATCCGGGTGCATACCGGGCGTGCGGAAGACGATATCAGCCTGCACATCGTCAAGATAATGCTCTCCGACATGGAGCACGGTGCCCGCCCGCTCCAGCTCCAGAACCTCCGCGTCGAGCTTTTCCCGCGGCGTTTTGTCGCAGGCCAGCACGTGCAGTCCGTGCGCAAGGAGCATCCGGATGAGCGGCCGGTTGCTCACGCCGATGCCGAGCACGGCGATTTTTTTATCAATCAGGGAATCAAAATACTGGTCGACAAGATGATTCATATCCAAAAGCCTCTTTTAAAATTTCCTGCCTGTATTATATCCGCGCGGGAAAGAAATTGCAATCCATTTGACTTTTTCCTGCAAATAAAGTACAATACTTCCGCGACCGAGTCGGACAGTCGCGGGCGCAGCGCCGAAAGGCCGCGCATGAGGAAAGTCCGGGCTCCGCAGGGCAAGGATAACGGGTAACGCCCGCCCAGAGTGATCTGAGGAAAAGTGCAACAGAAATAAACCGCCGGAGGCGGCGCGAGCCGCTTCCGGCAAGGGTGGAAAGGTGCGGTAAGAGCGCACCCAATGGCGTGTGAAAGCGTCCATTGCTGTAAACTCTATCCGGAGCAACACCGCAGAGGAAGCAAGGCCTGCCCGGCTGTTTCCGAGAAGGTGGCTGGAGCGCACCGGCAACGGTGCGCCTAGATAGATGACTGTCGATTACAGAACCCGGCTTACAGACCCGATCGTAAAAAACGCCTCCGCTGAAAAGCGGGGGCGTTTTTTCGGGCTGCCGGCAGGCAGGCGCTTATTTGCCGCTTGCGCCGTAGTTGGACAGGACACGGGCGGAGGGGTCTTTTACATCGCAGCCCTTCCACGCTTTGTTCGGCATCCAGAAGTCCTTGACCATGTCCGCCTGACCGGGATAGTATTTCTCAAAAATATCGCGGTACAGAAGACTTTCCTTGGTAAACGGCTTCGCAAATTCATATTTCGCGCAGCCGGCCGCAAACGCTTCATCGGAATAGAGGCTTTCGGCATACGCTTTCAGATCGTCGACCATGGAGTGGCCCACGGCGTCGGAGAAGGCCGCCTTCTGCCGCCAGAGGATATCGTCCGGCAGGATATGATCGTCCGCGAACGCCTTACGCAGGAGGTATTTGCCCATGTCATACGTGTTCAGCTTCAGCTCTGGACGGATGGACATGACGTATTTTACAAAATCCAGATCGCCGAACGGGACTCTGGCTTCGAGCGAGTTGACGGAAATGCAGCGGTCGGCGCGCAGGACATCGTACATATAAAGCTCGTCCACGCGCTTTTTTGCCTCCTGCTGGAAGGCCTCGGCGCTGGGGGCAAAATCGGTGTATTTATAGCCGAACAGCTCGTCGGAAATTTCGCCGGTCATGAGGACGCGCACGTCCGTCTGCTCGTGGATAGCCTTGCAGCACAGGTACATCCCCATGCTGGCGCGTATGGTCGTGATATCATAGGTTCCGAGCAGAGCGATGACCGTTTCGAGGGAGTCCAGCACCTGCTGCCGCGTCATGGTGACCTCGGTGTGCTCCGCGCCGATGAAATCAGCGGTTTCCTTCGCATATTTGAGGTCGATGGGATCCAGGTCCATGCCGATGGCGAACGTGCGGATCTTCTTGCCGAGAAGCTTGGCCGAGATCGCGCAGACGAGGCTGGAATCGAGGCCGCCGGAGAGCAGGAAGCCGAGCGGCGCGTCCGCATCGAGCCGCTTTTCCACGGCGGAGATCAGCTTTTCGCGGATCTTTTTCGTGACGGTATCGAGATCGTCGTCCGAATACTTTGTAACGGTGGTCAGATCGGCGTAGCGGACAAATTTGCCGTCCTTATAATAGTGTCCCGGCGGGAACGGGAAGACGTGCGCGCAGAGGCCCACAAGGTTTTTCGCTTCGCTGGCAAAGATGATGGAGCCGTCGGCAAGATAGCCGTAGAACAGCGGACGGATGCCGATGGGATCACGCGCGGCGACAAGGGAATCGGAAGCCGAATCATAGATGATCATGGCGAACTCCGCGTCAAGCCCGGCAAACATCTCGGTGCCGTATTCCTGCCACAGGGGAAGGATAATTTCGCAGTCGGAATCGGACGCGAAGACATAGCCCTTGGCTTCGAGCGCCTTTTTGACCGGGCGGAAGCCGTACAGCTCGCCGTTGCACACGGCCATATCGCCGCCGCGATGGAACGGCTGCATTCCCTCCGGGTGCAGGCCCATGATGGCCAGCCTGTGGAAGCCCAGCATACCGCTGCCTGCGGGTTCGAGCCGGGTATCGTCCGGGCCGCGGGATTTCGTTTTTTCAAAATACGGGAGAACCTGTTCCTTTTTGAGACTGGGGGACGTAAAACCAAGAATTGCGCACATAAAAAGCACCTCCGAATCATTTGCGCAGCATTGCCTAAAATAAATTTTAGGACGAATTGCTGCCGATCCGCGGTGCCACCTAACTTACTGGAATACCCAGTCTCTTTTCCGGGACTCTGACAAGCCCCTGCGCTTTAACGCCGCGCTGCGCGTCTTCCCTACTGCGGTGTTCCGGTTCAGGTCGCTGCTAAGAAGTGTTCGTTCACGAAGGCGTTGGCGCCGGGATCCCAGCATCCCCGGCTCTCTGCGGCCATGTCCCGCGTTACTTTTCTTCCTCATTGCATTTGGCGATATTCTTTTATTGAGTGAAGCTTTAAATGATGGAACAATTCTACACCCGGCATCCCGATTCGTCAAGCGTGCAGGTTTGACAAACTATATGCCCGCCGGATTTTCATTTTTGTACAGTTTGAATTTTCGCAATACGTGCGGCAAATTCCGTGATCCGTGCGTCGATCCCGTCCGCAGTCCGGACGGAGCCAGGGTCGTGCGCCGTCTGCATGAGGCAGAAGTCCGGCGGCAGGATGGCCGTCTTGTTCAGGCACATTGCGCCCAGCAGCTGCCGCGCAACGATATCGCTGCCGGAATAGCCGGAAACGACAATGCCGTACAGATATTTCTGATACAGATCCTGCTTGACGAGCAGATTGGTCAGGCGGTTGAACAGCGCCATGATATTGGCGCTGACCGCGTCGTTATAATTCGGGCACAGGAAGAGCATCGCGTCGCAGGCGCTGATGGCGGGCAGAACCTCGTCGGAGATGCTTCCGCCGTAGAAACAGCGGCTCTGCGCGGCAAAGTGCAGGCAGGCTTCATACGAGCAGCCCCGGCAGTCGTGGATGGAGCCGTTCTGCAGGGAAATGGTCTTTGTTTCAAATGCATCCGGCAGACGCGCAAGCACCTGTTCGCCGAGCCAGACCGTATTGGAGCGCTTGTTATCCGACGCGTGGAGCATGAGAAGCTTTGGCCGGGCAAAGCACGGCGGCTCAAACTCCAGAAGCCGCTGTGCCAGCTGGCGCAGCTGGTGCGCATAGGTCTGCTCCCAGCTCAGATGCAGGATCCCCGCCTGAATATGCTGGTTATAAAGAGAGCCCGTCCCCTCGACGAGCGGCTTGCCGGGAAACGCGCAGCCTGCCTGATTTGCCGCAAGAACCAGCTCCCGCGCGGTCTGCTTCGTATAAAGCTCCCCTGCCCCGTCGACGATCACGCCGCCATAGCTGCCGGACAGACAGTCCGGATGCTTCCGAAGCGTCCGCAGCAGGCGGCAAACCGTCTCATCCGGGCCGTATTCATCCAGCGCGGCGGCAAAAAGCAGGCGGCAGCCCGCCGCCTGTTCGATTCTCTCCGGCGGAAGCTCCTTCACGCGGAGCCCGGCCAGCGCCTGCGGCAGCAGGCGCTCCAGCCGCGCACTATGGCCGATGCGCACCAACGTCAGTTCCTGTTCCATGTCAGTATTCGAACGCCTCCAATGCGGTATGCGTCGTTTGTAATTCTTCCAGAAGCGCGGGGGCGATCTTCTCCCGGATGAGGCTGACGCCGAACGGCGTCATGCGGCTGCGGCAGCCGAAATACGCGCCGCCGAGCGGCACCGCACCGAAGTGCTCCTGCCCGCGCACAAGCCGCAGAATACTCACTGCGGCTGAGGACAGTGCGGGGGCCAGGTACGGCTTGAAGCCAAGCTCCCGCACGCGCAGATTCGCCGTGCGGGTCTGTTCGGTCAGCCTTGCGGAGAGGGCCGCGTCATAGTCCGGGCCGCAGCTGTTCGCGCAGACGAGTCCCTGCCCGTGCGGGCCGTAGACGCGCAGCTTCTCTTCATTTAATCCCAGCTGCCGCGCGTAATACGCGCAGCGCGCGGCCATCACGCCGAGGCCGAAGCCCTGAATCTGCTCGGGGAGCAGGCCGGAAAAATCATACTCCCCTGCCCCGTTCTGATTGCTTTGCAGAAAAACAGAGCGCGACAGGTGGTCGACCGGGTCGGAGATCTGGCAGAACAGGCCGGTGAAGCCGGTGCTGCGCGCCATGCGGGCATACGCGCCCACCATGGCGCGGTTGGCCTCGTACTGCGCCATACGCACGTCCTTCACCGCCGTATCCAGTCCCGGCACGCCGCGCGAAGCCGTAAACGCAAACAGGTCGCAGGCAAACAGGTCCTTTTCCTCACAGATCACGATCTCCGGCAGCGGCTGGCCGTCCGGCGAAAGCACTTGGTTCAGCTCCAGCTCATACCGGGCGCATTGGGCCTTGTTGGGGTCAAAGATCTGGATCCTGGAAAACTCATGTCCCAGCAGCTTCAGCGCCAGCAGCGCCGTGCCGCCCACGTCGCCAAGGCCGACGAGCGTGAGGACAAGACCGGTTCGCTTCGGCCGCTGCCACGCCTCCAGAACGGCAAATGCGTTTTGGAAGCAGACGTTCAGAACGCCCGCCCCATGTGCGCGTACAAAACCGGCCAGATCACCGGAGGCCGGACTGCACGGCGTCAGGCAGCGGACAGTCTCAGGCTCGGAAAGCTCGGCCAGATCATGGATATAAAATAATCCGCGCGAGCACAGCGGAACACGCCGCACGAGAAACACCAGCGGCGCAAACGCAGCGCCGCACGGCCGCGCGTCCTGCGGAAAAAGCGTGTTGTCCTCCGCGCAGAGACAGAAGGAATGCCATTGCTTCAGGATCATAAACTCAACTCCTGCTTTGGTGTCGGATAAAAAGCTTGGATGATGCGCGGACGGACTGCGGCGTCCCAAAGCCTTCCCCGCCGGGGAAGGTGGCCCGAAGGGCCGGATGAGGGTCGGGGAGCAGTGCCGAATTGCTGAAACTGCCAGACAAATCGGAAAATCAGACTTGTGGTTTACGGTTCACCGTCCGCCGCAGCCGTTTATTCTTGTCCCGTCCAATACTGCGCACCCCAGTGCTCGAAGTCCCATTTGGGGCTGTAGTCGTTGCATTCGTAATCGACGTAATAAAGCCGGTCGACGGACAGGACGAAATTGGTCGGATAATAATCGATATTCAGATGAACGGGATACAGGCGGGCGCACATGGCCTTCAGCTGCCGGAGGCAGAAGCCGGGGAGCCGGTTTTCCGCGATCAGCTCCGCTGCCGTGGGGCCGGGGATGTATTCCTTGAGAATGCGCTCATTTTCCGTGTCGACGTCCAGCAGGCGCGGCATGGGGATCCCGGCGGACAGGAGCCGCTCATAATCACGCTGCTCGGCGGCAAGCTTGTCCCCGAACTGATAATACTCGCATGGCTCGTGGTGGATCTGCTTGACGACGTATTCGCCGCGCTCGTCCGCGGCCAGATAGGAATAGCCGCCCTTTCCCTTGCCGAGCAGCCGCCGGATGGAAAGCACTCTGCCGTTTACTGTGATCTGATCTTCCATGTTTCTCGCCTCCATACGCCTCAGCATAGCAGACGCGCGGGGCGTTTGTCCAGCAAAAATCCGCTTCGCCGGAAATACTGGCAGATTGAATAAAATACCGTTTGAATTTCATTCATTTTTCACAAGTTCTTCTTGCATTTTGCTTGGAAGCGTGTATAATGATGTGTGCAAAAAAGTAGAAATGAAGGAATTTGAAATGCGCACGCTGTTATCATTATCTGTTGCGGTTCTTGCGGGTCTGCTGATGACCCGCGTTGCAAAGCCGCTGAAGCTGCCGTCTGTGACGGCGTATCTGGTCGCGGGTGTTCTGATCGGGCCGTACTGCCTGGGTCTGCTCGGCATTGAGGGTCTTGGCTTCCCGACGCAGGAATCCGTAGACAGTCTGTCGCTGATCTCCGAGGTCGCGCTGGGCTTCATCGCATTCTCCATCGGCAGCGAGTTCCGCGTGTCCGAACTGAAGCACACAGGCAAGCAGGCGTTCGTCATCGGCGTTTTACAGGCGCTGGCCGCGACGTTCCTGGTCGATATCGCGCTGATCGTGATCGCACTGCTTACAAACGGCAGGCTGTCCATCGCGCAGGCCATCACGCTCGGCGCCATCGCCACGGCAACGGCCCCTGCCGCAACGCTCATGGTCGTGCGGCAGTACAAGGCAAAGGGCCCGCTGGTCGATCTGCTGCTGCCCATCGTCGCGCTGGACGATGCGGTCGGCCTGATCGTGTTTGCGGTGTCGTTCGGCATCGCAAAGGCGCTCAACACCGGCTCGTTCGATGTGATCTCCATCGTCGTCGATCCGCTGATCGAGATCGTGTGCTCGCTGGCGCTCGGCGCACTTGGCGGCTGGGTGCTCACGCAGCTGGAAAAGCTGTTCAACTCCAACACCAACCGTCTGAACATGACCATCGCTTTTGTTTTCCTGACCTCGGCGCTGGCCATGGCGGAATTCAAGATCGGCCCTGTGACCATCGGTTTCTCGTCGCTGCTGACGTGCATGATGCTCGGCACGCTGTTCTGCAACCTCTGCCCGCTGTCGGGTGAGATCATGGAAAAATCCGACCGGTGGACAAGCCCGCTGTTTGCGGCGTTCTTCGTCATCTCCGGCGCGGGGCTGGATCTGGGCGTGTTCAAGGACGGTATGATCGTTCTCATCGGCGTTGTGTATATTCTGACGCGCTCGCTTGGCAAGTATCTCGGCGCGCATTACTCCGCAAAGCTCATGAAATGTGAGCCGCAGATCTGCAAGTATCTCGGCATCACGCTGCTGCCGCAGGCCGGCGTCGCGCTCGGCATGTGCGTGACGGCGCGCCAGCTCGGCGCGGAGGGTGATCTGATCCGCAACATTACGCTGTTCGCCATTCTGATCTACGAGCTGGTCGGCCCGCTGCTGACCAAAATGGCCCTGCAGGCCGCAGGCGAGATCCATCCGATGGACGAAGCCGTCCGCAACCGCCGCCAGCACAAGCTGGAACAGGCCAACGCGGCAAAGAAATAATACGCAGGCACAAAAGCAGCCCCGGCCGCATGGCCGAGGCTGCTTTGCGCAGGTTGCTTATTTAATAACGCCCTTCTGCAAAATCACGTTGGCGTAGATGGCAGTTTCGCCGGACTGGAGGATGCAGTAGGTCTTGCGGGCCTCGTCGTAGAATTCGAAGCGCTCATAGCTGCCGAAGGCAGCTTCGCCGCGCGCGTCGTATTTGGCGACGATCTTTTTATATTCGTCCCAGATGGGGATCTCCATACCCTTGTCCTTCTCGGCGACCTGCATGATCATGACAGGGTGCTCGACATACTCGTCAAGCGGGATGACCTGCAAGATCGCGTCGAGCAGCTCGGGCACTCCATGGCCGTCGGCACGGAGGAAGACGCAATTGTTGGGCTTGGCCATGGATGCGCCGGGGAAATTGCCGTCGCCGATGCAGATGCGGTCGCCGTGGCCCATTTCGGCCAATACCTTCAGAAGCTCCGGGGAAAGGATGGGCGGGATGTTTTTCAACATGGTTCAAATACCTCCTGTTTGATCGGGCCGCCCGTTGACTTCGGGCAGCAAAGACAATAAAATATGCATATGCATTTTTTGATTTTAGGAGACACTGCAATGGATTACGCACAGCAGCTTGCATTTTTCGCAAACATTCTGGAGCAGAAGCGCCTCGTGACCGCGCTGGAGGGCAACGCCTCCATCATAGACCGGGAAACCGGATTGACGTATATCACACCGTCTGGCCGGATGAAGCTGCTGCTTCAGAGGGAGGATATCAGCGTCATGGACGAAAGCGGCGCGCAGATCGGCGGGCGCGGGAAGCGGTCGAGCGAGTATCTGCTGCACGAGGCCGTCTACCGGGCGAGGCCGGATGTGAACGCCGTCGTGCACTGCCACTGCCCGTATCTGACGGCGTATGCGCTGCGGTACCGGGACTTTATCGTCCCGGAGGACTGCTCGCTGCACGTTGTATTTCAGCGGTTCGTGTGCCTGCCCTACGGCAAAAACGGGACGCACGAGATCCACAAGGGCATCGAGGCCGCGCTGGCGCACAGCCCGCTCTGCCTGCTCGGCGGACACGGCGTTGTATGTGTGAGCGCTTCCATGGAAAGCTGCATCGGTCTGCTGGAAGCGGCGGAAGGGCTGGCGAAGACGCTGTGGGTGGCGAAGCAGATTTAAAATTCTCCGCTTAGAAAAACGCTGTCCTGTAGGGGCCGACGACTCTGTCGGCCCCAAAATGTTGCGAATTCGCCGTGGATTACAGAAAAAGCACTGTGTTCTGCGAGCGGACAGAGTCGTCCGCCCCTACAACGAAGTGGTGTCACGCTCTGGTGTGGAACGCCTCCTTGAGGCTGGGGTAGAGCATGGCGTAGCGTTTTTTGGTGAGGGCGTAGGCTTCCTGAACCGCCAGGTCGGGTTCAATGTCGCCGCTCATGCGGATGTGGCTGCACGCTTCCGGCAGGTTCTTGAACAGGCCGATGGCAACGCCTGCTGCGGCTGCCGCACCGAGGCTCGTGGCGCTGTCGGAGAACGTCGATACATCGTGGAGCGTCACATTGCACACATCGGCAAGGATCTGCTTCCAGAGCTTCGACTTGGCCCCGCCGCCGATGATGCGCAGCTCCTCGATCTGCTGCTTTTCGCGCATGACGTCCAGGATCTGGCTCAGGCCGCAGGCCGTGCCCTCCAGAACGGCGCGGAGGAAATGCTCCCGCTTGTGCGTGGTGTTCATACCGAAGAAAACGCCCTGCGCCTGCGCGTCGAAGACGGGAGAGCGCTCGCCCTCCAGATACGGCAAGTAGATAAGGCCGCCCGCGCCTGCCGGAGCGGTCGCCGCAGCGGAATCAAACGCACGCGCGGAGGCGACCTCGAACAGGTCCATGGCCCATGAGACAGAGCGTCCGGCGCACTGCTCGGTGCCGAAGACGTTGCAGCCGTGGCCGTCGAGCGCGTAAATATGGAATACGCGGTGCTGCGGGTCGATGAACGGCGCGTCCATCTGACCGGCGATCCATGCGGTGGTTCCGAGGCTGAGATAGAAATCGCCCGGCTTTGCCACGCCTGCGCCGACATTGGCGCAGGCCCCGTCTCCGCCGCCGACGGACACGGGAATGCCCGCACGCAGACCGAGGCAGCCCGCCGCTTCCTCCGACAACCGGCCCGCGATCTCGCAGCTGGTGTGGATCTGCGGGAATTTATCCAGATCGACGCCCACGTTATGGAACATCTCCGTGTCGTACTGCCGCGTTTCCAGATTCATGAGCAGCCCGTGGGACGCGTCGGACATATCGGTCGTCTCCATGTGGCCCGTGAGGCGGTAGACAAGATAATCCTTCGACTGCAGGATGCGGTATGTACGGGCGTAGAGCCCCGGCTCGTTCTCCTTCAGCCAGAGCGTCTTGCAGAGGGTGGATGCGGGCGAAAGGACGTTGCCGCAGATCTCATAGAAATAATCCCGGCCAAATCTGGCGCGCAGGGCGTTGGAAATGGCCAGCGCGCGGGTATCGGCGTGGATCATGGCGGGGCGCAGCGTCTGCCCGTCCTTGTCCATGGGCAGGCAGCCGAGCATATGGCCGGAAACGCCGATGGCGTCGACACGCTTGACGTATTCGGGTGCAAGCTCCCGCAGCATCATCATGGCGCGCACGGCGCTCATCCACCAGTCGGCGGCCTCCTGTTCGCAGCCGCCGTTCGGGTAGTGGTGCGTGGGATAGGATGTTGTGACGTTGCGGATAATATTGAGATTTTCATCGACCAGCGAGGCCTTCAGGCCGCTGGTTCCGATATCGAATGCCAGTAGTGTGCTGTGCAAATTGAATCACTCCATGTTCGGGATACCGGATAGGCTCCGGTGGGGAATGCCCTGTTTTATTGTACAATATCCCGCAGGAAAAGCAAAGCACTATTTTACGAAATGACCAAAAAAGACTGATACGAAACGCGTTCCTTACAAGGCGCATCCGTATTTTTTGCGTTCTGACAGACGCTTCATCCTGCGCAGAACCAGCCCGGCATCGATCCCCCGGCGCTTCATCGCCCGGAATATTTCGGGGAACAGTATTTTAAAAGGAGAGGTTTTTCATGTATACTTACAAAACAGAAATTTTAACGGTCAGCACAAAATGGTTTTCGGACAAGGCGAATGCAGCGGACATTTCGATGCTGGATCAGCTGTTGAATGAAAGAGCTGCCGAGGGCTGGGAGCTTGCGGCATACGATTACATGGGAACGTCAACACAGATAAAGGGCGCGTTTGTTGTGACGTTCAGAAAGGAAACGGCGTAACCGCAGGTCATATACCCGAAGCCGCCGGTTCCCGGCATCCTTCCGGAACACAGGCTGAAATTCGCACCCGGCCAGCAATTGTGCTGACCGGGTGCTTTACGTTGTGTATTGTTATAAAGGTCATTGATATGCGCACAGGAAGCTGTTCGTCATGTCCAAAGCGCCTGCGTATAGATGCCCTCCGTCTTCATCCTCGCCACAGCCTCCCGGACCGAATCCAGATCCTCGCGGTAGGTCACGCCGTACCACGCTTCTTCGCACGGCAGCACCTGCACGCTTGCAGACTTGTCCGCCAATTGTGCGTTCACCACAAACGGCAGGAAATATTCACACTTGAGCGGATTGGCCGGAATGGCGTCGTTCAAAAACGCCCCCATACGGTTCCAGAGCTCATCCAGCACGCGCGCCGAGAATCCCCAGAGGTTCATCGACACAATTGTATCGCCCGCCAGCGGGAAGAACTGTACGCCATCCTCGGTATATTCGGCATCCGCGCCCTTTTTGTAGATCTTCGTGCGCTCTGTCACGCCGGTCAGCATCCCGTTTTCGATCTCACACACGCCGCGGGCCACGGAACCGAACTCCGTCACCGTGTTTTTCAGGCGGTAGCCAACCATGGCGTACTTGCTCGCGTCGGTCTGCGCCTCCAGAAAGCTGTAAATCTCCGAAAAGGCCGTACGGCCATAGAAATCGTCCGCGTTGATGACGGCAAACGGTCCGTTTACCGTGCCCCTGCAGCAGGCCAGCGCGTGACCGGTCCCCCACGGCTTCGTCCGTCCTTTCGGAATTTCAATGCCCTCCGGCAGACGGTCAAGGTCCTGATATACATAAGACACATGGAAATACCGCTCCATACGGTCGCCAATGCACGCCCGGAATTCTGCTTCCATCTCGCGCTTGATGATAAACACAACGTCGCGGAACCCCGCACGCCAGCTATCAAACAGAGAAAAATCGATTATGATATGCCCCTCCGGATCGACCGGTTCAATCTGCTTGAGGCCGCCAAAGCGGCTGCCCATGCCCGCAGCCATGATCACAAGGGCCGGCTTCTGTTTGTCCATTTTCCTGCCTCCTATTTCGGGTTATCTCTATCTTATCCATCCCGTTCCTATAAGGCAATCCTTTTTGTCGTTTTGTGCACGATTTGATAAATTTCATGGAGCATTTGAAAAAGAGGCTATGGGTTTAAGCAGAATATGTTAAAATGATCGCACTCCTGCGAAACGCTTCTCTGCACCCTGTATGCGCAAGCCGCCCGGCTCCGGCATGACCGCACCGCAGGCTGCAGCCCGGATGCTCATAGCGGCGTGTATGATCTGAACACTATGGATCAACTGCCAAATTAGAAAAACAAAATCGCAATCCAGCGTCAGCGATTGCGATTTTGGGAGGAGCTGCGACGAAATGAGTGAGAAGTGACTTTTCATGCGAAGCATAAAAAGTCGCTGCGAACGATATGCAGTCCGCAGCGACGTGGTGACCCGCCGGAGATTCGAACTCCGGACACCCTGCTTAAAAGGCAGGTGCTCTGCCTGCTGAGCTAGCGGGTCTTATGGCAGGGATGGCAGGATTCGAACCTACGCATACAGGAGTCAAAGTCCTGTGCCTTACCGCTTGGCGACATCCCCGTGCGCGTATCGGCAAAATCCTGCATAAAAAAGAAAATGGGGTGAGTGAAGGGACTCGAACCCTCGGTCTTCAGAGCCACAATCTGACGCGTTAACCAACTACGCTACACCCACCATATGAAATTTTCTTTTTTTAGCCCGGCTGAATTGGCACGCCAGGAGGGACTCGAACCCGCGACCTACTGCTTAGAAGGCAGTTGCTCTATCCAGCTGAGCTACTGGCGCATAATGGAGCGGGTGACGGGAATCGAACCCGCGTCCCCAGCTTGGAAGGCTGGTGCCCTGGCCGTTGTGCTACACCCGCAGGCACTCTGACAAATTCAGCCTTAGAATCATAGCATATTGTCGCCCCGCTGTCAAGCCTTTTTTCGCGATTTCGGCGTTTCGGCGGCATCCTGCTTTGCGCTGCTGGGCGGCTGGCCAAACTGGCGGCGGTAGGCGCGGCAGAATGCGGAGTAATCTCCGAAGCCGCAGGCGCTGGCCGCCTGCAGAATGGGCGTCCCGGCGGCGATCTGCTCGCGCGCGAGGGCGAGGCGCTTGCCGGTCAGATACGCATGGACAGTATAGCCCGTCTCGGCGCGGAAGCGCCGCATCATGTGATATTTGCTGATATAGAACCGGGCGGCCAGATCGTCGATGGAGACAGACTCCGTCGGGTGCTGGGAGAGATACTGCATGATGGCCGCGATCTTTTCATCGGACGCAAGGCTCTCCACGGCCTGCGGCTGTGCGTCCATCGCGCGGTGCAGGAGAATGAGCAGCTGCGTCAGAAGGGACTTTGCCAGCAGCTCCTGCCCGAAGCCCGGCTGCACGGAGGCACTCTCCAGTGCGAAGAGCGTGCGGCGCAGGGCCTGCCGTCCCTCCTGCGGGCGCAGAACGAAGCGGAAGCGGGCCGTGGCGAGCGTGAAGCAGCTGTCGAGCGGGCACTCCGCCGTGCCTGCGCGGGCGAGATAGTCAGGCGACAGATAGAGAATGACGCGCTCGTACGGCGCGCCGGGCGCGGCCTCCGGCCGGTGGACGCAGCCCTGCGGGACGAGGATCACGTCGCCGGGCTCAAGCGGGTAGCTGCGCCCCTCGACGCCGTAGCCGGACTGGCCGCCGAGAAAGAAGATCAGCTTGTGGAAGGTATGGTAGTGCCAGTCGAGCTGTTCCTCCATCGCGCCCTTGAGGTGAAAGAGCCGAAAATCCTCGCGCAGATAGCCCCGCTGCGCATATTCCTGCTGCTCCATGCCGCGCCCCCTCTGCCAACGTTCAAAAGGCGCTGTGGGAGGCCCGCAGCGCCTGCGATCTCAAATTCAGTCCATATATCTTGCGATATATTCCGGTGCATCCTTGGCTTCGCCCGCGATCGTCAGCGTAAACGCGACGCTGTTTTCTGCGGAGAAGACGCTGCACCAGTCAAGGAAATTCTCGGTTTCCTTGGGGTCGCTGTCCTGCGACAGCTTGTAAAGGTTGTCGATAAAAATATGCGTGATATCAAAGTTTCCCGCGTGCAGGCCGCTGATAAAGCCGCGCAGGAACGGATAACCGCCGTAAGCGTATTCCTTGATGTCGATGAGCCGAACCTTGTGGTCGACGTCGAAGCGCAGTGTATCGCCCTTCTCGATGCAGACGATGCTGCCGGATTCGCGCTGAACTGCCTGATTGAGAGCACCGATGAGCAGCTTCGTCTTTCCGGAGCCTTCGGGGCCCATCATAATATTGACCATACGGGCATTCCTCCTTTTCTCATGTGGTCAGCTTCATTGTACCAGCTTTCTGCCGGAAACACAAGAACCTACTTGTGAAAAAATCGTAAACAGGAGCAGGCTTCAGCCGCGCAGCAGCGCGGCTGCCTGCGCTCTGGTCGGAGAACTGCGCTTGCGGTCGAAGGGATTCAGCCCGTCAGCCGCGGCGCACAGGGCAGCGGTCAGCTCCAGAAAGTAGAACAGCTCGCCGAGCTGCGGCGCGTCCAGCTGCCCGGCGGAGAGGATGATCAGCGGGATATCGAGCGAGGCGTGGGTCTGCACGAGCGCGTCGAACATCGCGCCCTCCGCCTCGCCGACCGAGTGGCCGGAGAGATAGCCGAGATCGTCGTAATCCTTCCAGTCAAGCTCAATGTTGCGCCGTCTCGCGGGCAGCGGGATGCGCAGGAAGGTTTCAAACGCGCTGCGGCTGCCGTCCAGCATAGCGTCGAGCGTGTCGAGCGCACCGGGAAGCTCTGCCGGGACGGGCAGAACACCGTATCCGCCGCGGCAGCTGCGCCGGGCCGTGCTGCTGGCCCACCAGCGGCCGAGTGCCATGCAGTCCGGCTCGAAGATGCCGAGAAGCTCCGTGCGCCGCATACGCAGCTCCAGCGCGTGACGCGCGCCTGCATACATCCAGACAGGGTTTTCAAACGCGCGCAGGTCATAATCATGATACGCCTGTCCCGCGCCCTCAAGCACGCTGAGCGGCTCGATCCCGGAAACCGCCATCGGCAGAAGCGCCGCAGGCGAAAGTGCCGAATCCGCGCAGCCGAGCTGCGCAGGCTGGGCCAGGAAGGTATATCCCTCCTCCTGCGCCATACCATGCAGGAGGCTGTCCTTCGGCGCACAGACGAAGATATGCTGCCTGGCCTCCGGCCCGTAGTGCCGGTCAAGCAGCCAGCGGACGGCGCGGGAGGCGACGCCGCATTCCATATCGACAGCGCTCTGTGCGATCAGAAGCAGGCAGAAGTCCTGCCCCTCGAGCCGGCTGCACAGCTGCTCGTAGGCGCTTGCGGACAGGCTTGTGCCCGCAAAAATCAGCCGGACACTCCCCTCTTTTCCAAGTGCGCGGATCGCCGCCTGCGCCGCAAGCGGCGCGTCGCCGCTGCCGACGACCACGAGTGTATCGCCGAGCTCCGCGATCTTCTCTGCGGCCTTGCCGATCGCGAGCATTGCGCGGGCCATCACGCCCTCCGGCGCGTTCAGCCAGCCAAGAAAGTCCGGGCCGTCCGGCACGTTGGTCCGGAGCTGCATATGCGCGTCAAACAGATCCTTCTCCCCGGACAGCAGATCCGGCAGGCTGACGCTCCCCCAAATATTAGATAACTCGACCTCGATCATCGTATGCGCCTCCTGTTTGTTTTGTACACTATACTACATTTTGAGAAAAAACGCAAAAAGAATCGAAAAGGCGGCCCTGCGGCGTGGCTGCTCTGTCCCCCGCCGGTGCGTCACCGTGATGATTTTTCCGCATTCGGCCGGTGGGCGCGCAGCAGCTCCAGCAGCAGGAGCACCGCCGCGCCCAGCAGGAAGCCCGGTAGCGAAAACGTCTGAAGGCTTACCGGAGTCTGCGGTGTCTGAAGTCCGGCGGGGCCCATCACGATGGCGTACAGTGAGCCTGCCATCAGGCCGAGGATCAGCCACACCATCTGGCTCCGGAAGCGGCGCAGCGCGGCGCGGATGGCGCGGGCAGCCAGCGCTGCGCCCGCCGCTGCGCCAAGCCCAAGCGCCAGAATGCCGGGAAGCCCGGAAAAATCGAGCCGCAGCAGCTGACGCAGCGCGTGCATCGCAGGCAGATAGACGCCCGCGATCAGAAGCAGCGTCGACCCGGAGATCCCCGGCAGGATCATCGCGCTGACGGCGATCGCGCCGGAGACAAACAGGTACAGAAGCGGCCAGACGCGAAGCTCCGAAAAGTCGACGCGCAGCGAAACCGCCGCGTCCTCGCGCAGCAGCGTAAGCCCCACGACGAGCGCCGCGCCGAGCAGCGCCAGCGGCGCGTACCGCGCGGTATTTCGCAGCGCACCGCGCTCCGCGCGGGCTACCAGCGGAAACGCCGCCGCGCTCAGCCCCAGAAACAGACTGCACATAAAATAGACGTGCAGCTCAAATAATTCCGCCAGCGCCAGAATACAGGCAGCCATTCCGACGCCCCACCCGATGCCGAAGCGCAGCAGCGCGCGCAGGCTCTGCCGCCGCACGGGACCTTTTCCGTTGAACAGGCCCTGCAGCGCACGCAGGAGATCGTCATAAAAGCCGAGAATAAACGCGATCGTCCCGCCGGACACGCCGGGGACGCTGTCAGCCAGCGCCATACACAGGCCGTGAAACGCAGAAAGCATACAGGAACCTCCCGAAAAACTGCCGCATCCGGAGCGCCCGGCTGTGGCATTTTATCTCAGTATACCATCTGACGGAGAAAAAGTACAGAGTCCCCGTTCACCTGTCGAAGCAGCGCCGCATAGATTGGTTCAGGGCGAATGCGCCCGAATCTCTTGAGAGGAGCCGATCTTTTTGGCTGATATGCAGACACAGGCAGCCCAGACTGCCGAAGGCTGCGGCGATACGCGGGGAACGCTTCCCGCCTGCGCGCCGCTGGCCAATCCCTACGTCCCGTTCCAGGGGCAGAACCCCGACCGCTATACGGCGGGACGTGCGCTGATGAAGGGCACGCTGTTTCCGGGGCTTGACCTTCCATATCGCGGCACAAGCGGTGTCGAGCCGCGCAGCGCGGACGGTATGCAGAGTATGCAGGACCTTCAGGCGGCGAATTTCGCCATTACCGAGCTTGGCCTGTACCTGGATACCCACGCGGACGACGAGGAGGCCGTGCAGCTGTTCAACCAGTACGTCGAGCAGTATGAAATGCTGCGGCAGCAGGCGGAGGACAGCGGCATGGCGCTCACGCAGATGGAGGCCGCCGCGGGCGGCTGCTATACATGGCTGGACGATCCATGGCCCTGGGACGCGGAAACGGAGGAATAAACGATGTTTGTATATGAAAAAAAGCTGCAGTACCCCGTCCGCATCGCAAACCCGAACCCGCAGCTGGCGGCTGTTATAATTTCCCAGTATGGTGGTCCAGATGGGGAGCTTGGCGCGTCTCTGCGCTATCTGAGTCAGCGTTATTCCATGCCGTATCCTGAGCTGAAGGGGCTGCTGACCGACATTGGTACTGAGGAGCTGGGGCATCTGGAGATGGTCGGCACGATCGTGCACCAGCTGACGCGGACGCTCACGCAGGAGCAGATCGAGTCGGCAGGCTTTGCGAATTATTTTGTCGACCACACCGCCGGCGTCTACCCGCAGGCCGCCTCCGGCACGCCCTGGAGCGCCGCGACCATGGCCGTCACCGGCGACCCCATCGCCGACCTCACGGAGGATCTGGCAGCCGAGCAGAAAGCGCGCGTGACGTATGACAATATCCTCCGCATTTCTGACGACCCGGATGTGAACGACGCCATTCGCTTCCTGCGGGAGCGCGAGATCGTGCATTTCCAGCGCTTCGGCGAGGCCATTGAGCTGCTGCGCCGGAGGCTGGACGAGAAAAACGTCTATTATATGAATCCCGCGCTCAATCTGCAGGCGTAAGCGCCGCGCAGAGGCTAAATTTCAAAAAACTCCACCGCTCGGCCTGGGCGGTGGAGTTTTTTAGTGGAATGCGTTTGCCGGGGCGCGTTATCCTCTCGTTTGCTGAGAGATGGCGCGGATGGCGTTGAGGGCGAAGTCGTGCTCCTCGAGGGTGATGACACTGCCGCAGTACGGGCACTTGGCGCTGGCGTTGATCTCGACTGGTGCGCCGCAGTTCGGGCAGTTGACGGTCTGCATGGGTTTGTCCTTCTCGGTCTTCGTGCCGGTCGTGCGGACAAGATCCCACTCGTAGACCATGAACTTCTCCTTGTCTCTGCTGCCGGAGATGAGCTTGCCGGTCTTGTCGTCGAGCGTGTAATCGACGATGCGCGTGTTCAGACGGGCGACGAGCACGTCGTTGCCGCCCTCCTGGCACCAGCCGCGCAGCTCCACGGACAGAACCGCGATGCGCTCGATGTAGTTGGTCTGGCCCTGCTGCTTCTTGCGCTGGATCTGATTGTCCATCTGCGTGAAAAACGCGTCGGTGCAGTACGGACGGATGGGCGAGATATCCTTCTTCTGCCAGCAATCCTGCATCTGTACATACAGGTTCGACAGCTTGGAGGTCAGCTCAGCCTTGTCGAAGTTTTCGTCGAGCTGCTCATACTCAGCCATGGGCTTCAGCTTGCGGTTCGCAGCCGCGGACCAGCTGGTGCCGCCGGACGCTCCCTTCTTCTTCTTTGTGCGTGAGGTCGAAACGATCGCGATGAAGACGATGATGGCTCCGACGACGATGGTACTGATCCCGCCGGAGGATTCGGAGCTGCTGGAATAGTCGGAATCGCTGCTGCTCCAGTCCCAATCGGAGTCGGAGCTGCTCCAATCGGACGAATCACCGAAATCGGAATCGCCGGAGTAATCGCCGAAATCGGCCCCGGCGGGCAATACGGCCAGCAGCACGAGACAGGCGCAGAGCGCCAGCACGAACAGCCGCCGCAGGAAGGTCTTGGACATGAAGGATCCCCCTTTTTCTTTCTTTTTCCCTTCCAGTATATCATGCGATGCCGCATACATGCAAGCAAAATAACCGCCGGACAGAAAAAACTGTCCGGCGGGCCTGTTTATCCGTGATAGCCGATGGCGCGGGAGATCGTCTCGGCTGCGGCGCAGACGAGGCGGATGGCGCGGAGAAACTCGTCGGACTGCACCTGCCGGAACATTCCGACGCAGCCGATGGCGTAGCGTACCTCGCCGGTCACGTCATGGATCGGCGCGGAGACGGAGCGCAGGCCGATCTTATACTCGCCGTTTTCCACAGCGTAGCCCTGCTCACGGATGCGGGTAAGTTCGGGCACAAACTGCTCTGGCGTGGTAAGTGTATGGGGCGTGAAGGCCTTGAGTTCGGTGTGTGTAAGAATGCGGCGGCACTCCGCCGGGGAACTGTTGGCAAGAAACAGCTTTCCCTGCGACGTACAATAGACCGGAAGCCGTGCGCCGACCTCGGACACGACGCGAAGACTTGCGCGGGACTCCTCCTCTGCCAGCGTTACGACTGCTGCACGGTCAAAAACCGACAGGAATACACTCTCGCCAAGTTCAGCGCAGATACTCTGCATATGCGGCCGTGCAATCGTACCGATATCCCATGAGTTGGAGACGGCACAGCCGTATTCAAACAGGCGGATGCCCAGCCAGTAGCGGCCATTCGGCATCTGCTCGATCAGTCCGGATTCGCGCATCGTGGACAGCAGACCGTGGATCGTGCTCTTCGGCCAGCCGGTTTTCTGATAAAGCTCCGTCAGGGAAGCGGGCTGACCGCTTTCCGTCAGAATGTCGAGAAGACGGATCGCCTTCGCAACGGAGTGTATGGTTTTGCCTTCCTGTTCTGCCATGCTGAAGCTTCCTTTCTGTTCATTGCGTTTCTTTTACTATATCATGCCGAATATCGTTCAGCAACCGGATACGTTCGATATTGGCGAATTTTTCCGCGTCATACCGCACGGGCATATTGGCGAATTGCTAAATTTGATTGCAATTTTGACCGTTTTGTTATACACTAATAACAAATACAAAGGAGGGCGCGCCGTATGTACCAGATCATGCTTGTAGAGGATGAAATGCTTGTCCGGGAGTCCATGGCACAGAACACCAATTGGGACAAATTCGGCTTTGCGCCGCCCCATGTCTTTGAAAATGGCCGTCAGGCGCTTGAACAGCTCGAATCCGTGCTGCCGGATGTGGTCATCACGGATATCTGTATGCCCTTTGTCGACGGGCTGGAGTTGGCGCGGAACATCTATGAGAAATTTCCGGACACGATCGTCGTCGTGCTGACCGGCTTCAGCGAGTTTTCCTATGCGCAGAAGGCCATCCGGTACCATGTCCACGATTATCTGCTCAAGCCCGTCAGCCCGAAGGAGTTTGATCAGCTGCTGGAGAACCTGTCTGCGGAGCTTTCGCGCCGGGACAACCGGCAAGGGCTTTACAGCCGGGCCGTGCTGGCAGACGAGGTGCTGAAGGATCATTTCTTTCAGGGGCTTTTACAGTCCGACACGGCGCAGGAGCTGCCGGAGGCGACGCTTGCCGCCGGTGTTGAGCTTGGCGGGCGGTTCCATGCGGTCGCGCTGGCGGCGCTGCCGCAGCGCCCCGAGGGCTTTGAGGCGCAGGGCCATCGGGTGGCGCAGGGCTGTGCGCCCGCGCAGCTCCGGCTGCTCGGCGACCAGCACGTTATGCTCATCGTCAGCGGCGATGAAACGGCGGAACTCATGGCGCGCACCGCCGCCGGAGCGCGCCATCTGCGCGCGGTGATGCAGGAGGCGGAGATCACCGCCCCCATCGGGATCGGCGGGGCCTATGCCGGGCTTGACGGCCTGCGGCAGTCCGCGCAGGAGGCGCAGCACGCGCTGGGCTATGCGTTTTCCACAGGCGAGACACTGTTGTTTGACCCGGAGCTGCGCAAATCCTCCGGCTCTTTGCAGACGGACGACTGTCCGACTGCGGCGCAGATCGCAAGCACGCTCCAATCCGGCAGCGGCAGCCGTGCATTGGAGCTGACCGGGACGCTTTTTACCTGTATGCGCCGCCGCAGGGTGCATGAGAGCGAGTGCCGCCCCGTTCTGCAACGCCTGCAGATCCTCGTGGCCTCGCATCTGACGCGTGAGCAGCTGCTGCGCGCGCCTGCCATGCTCCTTCCGCAGCAGAGCTATGCGCTGGAGGAGGTACGGCTGTCCGTCGAGCGGCTTGAGGGCTATATTCTGCAATGTCAGGCCCAGCAGAACGACACGCCTGCCGCCCGCTGCGGCCGTCTGGCCGTCGCGTATATTAACGAGCACTATGCCGACTGCGATCTCAAGCTGCCGGACGTGCTGGAGCATCTCGGCGTCAGCCGCAGCTATTTTTCAACGGTATTCAAGGAAAAGACCGGCCAGTCGTTCGTGGAATATCTGACAAACCTGCGTATGGAGAAGGCCAAGGAATATCTGCGTGAAACGGGGCTGTGCACTTATGAGATCGCCGAGCGCATCGGCTTTGCCGACCCGCATTATTTCTCGCTCACCTTCCGCCGCAGAACCGGCATGACGCCCCGGCAGTACAGGGAGGCGGAGAGCGGAACATGACCGAAGCACGACTTTTTTCCCGGCACTCCATCGGCACGCGGATCGCGGCGCTGTTCATGCTGCTGATCCTCGTCATTACGGCAGCCATGACCTATGTGTCGATCAGCGTCTTGACGAACGAGCTGCTGGACAGCTCGACGGAGTACACCGAGCAGCTGATCCGCCGCGTCAACGCCGAGCTTGATATGTACGTGGAGTACATGAAGGATATTTCCGATTTTATTGTCGACAACGGCGCGGTCGCGGCCTATCTGCGCGCGGCCAACGAGCACCGGCTGACGGACGCGGCCTGCCGCGAAGCGCAGGCGCAGCTGGCCGCCGCACAGAAGATCCGCTCGGAGATCACGGCCATCGCCCTGATCCCGGAATCCGGCGGCGCGCTTTTCGGAAGCGAGGGTGCGTCGCTCAACACCTACTCCAATTACCGGGACGCAGCCTGGTACCAGGCCGCGCTGCGGGAGCCGAACGAGGTACAGGTTTCCTCCTCGCGCGTGGAAAACCTGATCGCGGGCCAGTACAACTGGGTCGTTTCGTTCTCCAAGGCCGTGCTCGACCGCGCAGGGAATATGCAGGGCGTTCTGCTCATCGACCTTAACTACCAGATCATCGACCGGCTCTGCGCGGATATCCAGCTCGGCAGCCGGGGCTATATCTATCTGATCGACCAGAGCGGCGGCATCCTCTGGCACCCGCAGCAGGATCTGATCTATGCGGGACTGAAGGAGGAAAACGTCGCGGAGGTGCTGGCCGCGGCGGACGGCCGCACGCTCTCCGGCAAGGGCAGGATGCGCAGGCTCTATGTAGCCTGCGCATCGGAGGCCACCGGATGGACGGCGGTGGGCGTTGCCTACACGCAGGAGCTGCTGCGCAGTCAGGACAGGATCTACAAGACCTATCTGCTCATCGCGGCGGCGGCGCTCATTCTTGCGCTGGTGTTCGCGCTTCAGCTCTCGCGCTCCATCGCAGGACCCATCCGCCGTCTGATGCAGACGATGCGGCGCGTGGAGGACGGCGATCTGCACGTGCGCAGCCAGGTATCCTCCCGCACGGAGCTTGGCCAGCTTTCCGACAGCTTTGACCACATGATCGCCAAAACTGCCGAACTGATGGACGAACGGCTGCGCAGCGAGGAGCAGAAGCGCAAGAGCGAATGGAAGGCGCTGCAGGCGCAGATCCAGCCGCATTTTCTTTACAACACGCTCGACTCTATTATCTGGATGAGCCACGCCGGACGCAATGCGGAGGTCGTGGAGATGACGAGCGCGCTGGCGCTGCTGCTGCGCTCGTCCATCGGCGACGGCTCCGACACCAACACGCTCAAAAAGGAGATCGCCCATGTGCGCAGCTATCTGACCATCCAGAAGATGCGCTACAACGAAAAGCTCCGCTACGAGATCGACCTTGACCCGCAGACGGAGGACTGCCTGCTGCCGAAGCTCATTTTGCAGCCGCTGGTGGAAAACGCGATCTATCACGGCATCAAGGTCAAGCAGCAGGGCGGCACGGTGCGCATTGAGTCGCTGCTGGAGGAGGACCGCCTGCTCATCACCGTCGAGGACGACGGCGTGGGCATGACGCCGGAGCAGCTGGAAACCATTCTCGACAAAAAGGAATCCGACGCGGAGAGCACCAAGATCGGCGTTTATAACGTCAACGAGCGGCTGCAGCTGTTCTTCGGCCCGGACGCCGTTATGAAGTATTATTCTACGCCCGGTGTGCGCACAATGGTCATGCTTGTGCTGCCCATTGTACGCGGAAAGGAGGAGGACAGCCATGCGGAGAATTAAAAAATGCACCGTTTTTCTCCTGCTGCTCTGTCTGCTCCTGAATCTTGCGGGCTGCGCGGCAGCACAGAAGCCGCTGCGGGTGACGCTGGTTCTGAAAACCGTGACAGAGGTCGCGGAGTTCTGGGGAACGCTCCTGTCCGGCGTTGAAAAGGCGGCGGAGGAATACGGCGTCGAGCTGAAGGTCCTGACCTCGCCGCGCGAAATTGACATTGACAAGCAGATCGAGCTGATCCGGCAGGTGACAGCGGATAAGCCGGACGTCATGATCCTCTCTGCCGCGGACTATGACCGCTGCGCGGAAGCAACGGAGGAAGCCATCGCTGCCGGGATCGGCGTCGTTGCGATCGACACGGACGTCAATGCCGCAGGCCGCGCCTGCTTTGTCGGCAGCAACAGCTATGAGATCGGGCTGGAGATGGGCCGCGCCATGGCATCCTATCTGCCGGAGGGCGGAAAGGTCGCGGTCATTCAGCATATGCTGACGACCACAACGGGCATTGAACGCACGCGCGGCGTTCTGGACGCACTGAACGAGGCAGGAAATATCGAGATCCTCGGCAGCTTCTGCTGCGACAACTCGACCGAGCAGGCGCAGACGATCACGACGGAGCTTCTTTCCGCCGACCCGGAGATCCGGGGCTTTGTGTGCACAAACGAGGTCTGCAACGTCGGCGCGGCAAACGCGCTGGTCGAGCTGGGCATGGGCGGGCGCGTCTATGTCGTCGGCTGCGACAATTCGCAGCGGCAGATCCAGTTTTTAGAGCAGAACATCATTCAGGCCATTGTCACGCAGCGGCCATTCAACATGGGCTACGTGGCCGTCCAGCAGGCCGTTCGCGTGGCAAACGGCGAGCAGACCGACGATTTCGTTGAGGTTTCCTGCGTCCTCATTACGCGGGAAAATATGTACACGCAGGAAAACCAGAAGCTCCTGTTCCCAGTTTTGCGCTGAACGCCTTCCCCTCCGTGGATGCCTTGGGGCGCTCCCGTGCCAATGCTTTACCGAGCAGGAGAGGCGTGCATTCGAGCATACAAAACCCGCTGCACATTATGTGCAGCGGGCGGTTTTTTATCCGATGCCGAGCATTGCGGTCGCAAAAGCGAAATAGACAAGCAGGGACAGGAAGTCCACGATCGTCGTGATGATCGGCGAGGCCATCACAGCCGGGTCGAAGCCGAGCTTTTTAGCCAGCAGCGGCAGCGTTGAGCCGACGATCTTGGCAAGGCAGACCGTCACGGCCATCGTCGCGCAGACGACAAAGGCTACCAGATACGTCACGCTCTCGCTCTTTAACAGCAGCATATCGACCACGATGATCTTCGCGAAGCAGGCGATTGCCAGGCACACGCCGCAAAGGACGGACACGCGGATTTCCTTCCAGACCACGCGTCCCAGGTCGCGGAATTCGATCTCGTTCAGGCTGATGCCGCGGATGATGGACACGCAGGCCTGCGAGCCGGAGTTGCCGCCGGTGTCCATCAGCATGGGGATGAACGCCGTGAGGCACGGCAGGGCGGCCAGCGAGTTTTCAAATCTTGTGATGACGATGCCCGTCAGCGTCGCCGAAACCATCAGCAGCAGCAGCCACGGGATACGGTTTTTCCAGATCTCGACAGGGGTCGAACGCATATACGGGTGTTCGGACGGCAGCATAGCGGCCATCTTTTCCATGTCCTCCGTGGCCTCGTCTTCCATGACGTCCATGGCGTCGTCGAAGGTTACGATGCCGACCAGCCGGTTTTCTGTGTCAACGACCGGCAGAGCGAGGAAATTGTACTTGCTGAACATCTGGGCGACCTGCTCTTTATCGTCGAGCGTGCCGACGGTGATGACGTGCTCCTGCATGATGGACTCGATGGTCGCATCGTCGTCCTCGCACAGAAGCAGGTCCTTGACGCTCGTAAGGCCAATCAGCTTATGGCCGCGCGTCACGTAGCAGGTGTAGATCGTCTCCTTGTCGATGCCCGTGCGCCGGATGCGCAAAATCGCTTCCTCGACCGTCATATTCGGGCGCAGGGAGACATATTCGGTGGTCATGATCGAGCCGGCGGAATCCTCCGGGTAGCGCAGGATCTCGTTGATCTGCTTGCGCATATCCGGCTCGGCCTGGGTCAGGATGCGCTGCACGACGTTCGCGGGCATTTCCTCCACGATATCGACGGCGTCGTCGACGTAAAGCTCGTCGATGACCTCCTTCAGCTCGGAATCCGAGAAGCCCTGAATCAGAAGCTCCTGCGCCTCCGGCTCCATTTCGACGAACGTTTCGGCGGCCAGCTCCTTCGGCAGAAGCCGGAACAGAAGCGGCAGGCGCGCTTGATCAAGATCGTCAAAAATGGCGGCGATGTCGGCGGGATTCATGGTGCTGAGGATGTCGCGCAGAGAATGATACTTCTTCTCGTCGAGCAGCATGGTCAGGGTCTTTTGCAGGGAAAAATTGCTTTCTGCCATGTCTTGTTCCTCCTAAATGTAAAGAATAGGAAGGTAAAGACACAACGCAGGCACATCAATCGAAGAATGACAGGGGCTGCAAGCACCGGACGCACAAAGGCGGCTGGTGCTCGGGCCGACTTCGGCCTGCGGATGTGCCGCTACTACTTCCTGCGTCCATTTGTTCTTCCCCCTTTTTGTTTCAGAATATCGGGCGCTTTTGAAATCGCCCAACTTATATAATAGGTTGATTTCCCTGGTTTGTCAACCAAAATCCGAACGAATTCCAGTGGAATTTTGACGGATTGTGTGCTATGATAGTTAAAAATCTGACAAGAGGTGTCAAAATGGCAACAGAAAAGCTTTATTATCAGGACGCGCATCAGGCAGCGTTTGAAGCGCGCGTTGTATCCTGTCAGCCGGGAAAGCACGGCTATGATGTCGTGCTGGACAGAACCTGCTTTTATCCGGAGGGCGGCGGCCAGCCGGGCGACACCGGCTTTCTGTCCGGTGTCCGCGTGACCGACACGCACGAGCGCGGCGGCGAGATCGTGCATTTCTGTGAGCAGCCGCTTTCCGAAGGGCAGAGCGTCGAGGGCCGGATCGACTATGCGCGCCGGTTCGAATTCATGCAGCTGCATTCCGGCGAGCATATTCTCTCCGGCGTGATACACCGCCGCTTCGGCTATGAAAACGTCGGCTTTCATATGGGTGCGGATTTTGTGACCATTGATTTTTCCGGCATACTGACGCAGGAGGACCTGTCCGCCGTCGAGGCCGAGGCCAACGAGTGGGTCTGGAAAAACGTCCCGATTGAAATTACATACCCGGATGCCGAGGCGCTGAAGACCATCCCCTACCGCAGCAAGAAGGAGCTGACCGGTCAGGTGCGCATCGTGACCATCCCCGGCGCGGACATCTGCGCCTGTTGTGGGACGCACGTAAGCAGCACCGGGGAAATTGGGCTGATCAAAATTTTCTCCTGCGTGAAATTCCATGACGGCGTGCGGCTGGAAATTCTGTGCGGCAGACGTGCGCTTGCCTATTTGAGCGAAATTGCCGAGCAGAACCGGCGCGTGTCAGGCCTGCTGTCGGCGAAGCCGCTGGAGACGGCTGCCGCCGTGCGGCGGCTTCTGGACGCGGAGGCCGCGCAGAAGCAGCGCGCAGCCGGGCTGGAAGTGGCTGTGTTTGCGCAGAAGGCGCAGGTACTTGCCGGGGCAGGAAACGTCCTGCTGTTTGAGCCTGCGATGAACCCAGACAGCCTGCGGCGGCTGACTGATCTGGTCATGTCGGCCTGCGGGGGTCGTGCGGCTGTTTTTGCCGGCAGCGACGCCGATGGCTATAAATACGCCGTCGGCGAACAGGACGGCGATCTGCGGCAGCTGGTAAAGGAGCTGAACGCGCAGCTGCACGGACGCGGCGGCGGAAAGCCGTTTTTCGCGCAGGGCAGCGTACAGGCAGGCCGGGCGGAGATCGAAGTGTTCTTCGCCGGGCGCTGAGGAGGGAAAGCTATGCTTCAGGATCTGTATCCGCATATGTATCACAATGAAATGTCGTGGAAAGCACCGTCGCCGGATGATATTGCGCTGATTTTTGAGCCGGATCATACAGTTTACTGTAATTTGAGCGGCGAAACGCTCACGCTGCCCCGGATGTGCGAGATCCCGGACGGCGGCGAGGCGCAGTACGCCTTTTCCATTGACGAAACGGCATATTATCTCGTCTCCGCCCACCCCGGCGAGACAGACACGTTCCGCTATGCTCCCTCTTCGTCGCTCCGCGCCATGACGGACGGGACGAGTCTGGCGCTGTTCGCCGCCGCTGCGGGCGAAAGCCTGTACCGCTGGTATGATTCCCAGAAATTCTGCGGCAGATGCGGCGCGCGCATGGAAAAAAGTGCAGTAGAGCGCGCCATGGTCTGCCCGCATTGCAAAAACACGGTTTACCCGAAGATCTGCCCGGCTGTGATCGTCGCGGTGCACGACGGCGACCGGCTGCTGCTCACGCGCTATCGCGGTCGGCCGTTCAAAAAATATGCCCTCATCGCGGGCTTTAATGAGATCGGTGAGTCGATTGAGGACACGGTGCACCGCGAGGTCATGGAGGAGGCTGGCCTCCGGGTCAAAAACCTCCGCTTTTACAAATCCCAGCCGTGGGTGTTCACGGACACGCTCCTGATGGGCTTCGTCTGTGAGCTGGACGGCAGCGACAGGATCACCGTGCAGGAATCCGAGCTGGCCGAGGCGAGCTGGCACCTGCGCAGCGAGCTGCCGGAGGATCACTCCCACATCAGCCTGACCGGTGAAATAATCGAGCAGTTCCGTCTGGGCCGGTTATAACGCGCAGCGTCCAAAAATAAACAGCTTCCCCCAGCGGCAGTCCGTCATGGACTGCGCCGCCGGGGGAATTTTTCAGCCCCTGCCGCCGAATTGGCGGCAGGGGCTGATTTGGATTATACCGGGGAATTGCGTCAGAAGTGGCTTACTCGTACAGCGACCAGTTGGGGTCGGAGGTCAGAGCCGTCCAGGTTTCGGAACCCTTGACCGTGTAGGAATGGCTGTTGGTGGCCTCCTGCACGTCGAGGTAGTACCACTTATCGGCGGTGTTGTCGCTCCATGTCTTCATGCCGGGCAGGAATGCGTCGGCGGACTTGGGTGCACGGCCGGTGGCACGGTTGATCATAGCCATGAGTTCAGCACGGGTCACGTTTTTGTCCGGACGGAAGGTGCCGTCGGGATAGCCGGTGATCCAGCCGAGCTTGGCGCAGATGGCGATGGCGTTGGCCGCCCAGTACTTGGCGGACACGTCATTGAAGTAGTTCGCAGCGCCGGTCGTCTCGGAGAACTTGGCGAGCATGGCGGCAAGCTCTGCACGGGTGATGGCTTCATTCGGGCGGAAGTAGCCGTTGGAGCTGTCGGTGATGACACCGGCGTTGTTCAGAGTCGCAACGTAGGTGTTGTACCAGCTGCCGGAAGCGACATCGCGGAAGCCGCTCTTGGTGGAGTAATAGGTCTTGCGGGACGCATCATCCATGAGACGGAAGAGGATCGCGGCCGTCTCAGCGCGGGTGATGTTGCCTGCGGGCTTCACAGTGCCGTTGGGATAACCCTGGACATACGCGAAGTGGTCGGAGGTGTTGAGCTTCGGGGTAGCCTTCTTGTCGGTGACACCGGGCAGGACGATGAGGAACCACTTGGCATAGATCGTCGTATCCTGCGTCAGCGGGGTCGCGAAGTTGTACGGGGTCCTGTAGGTCTTGTCGGTGTACCAGCCGTCGAAGATGTAGCCGCCGTTGACGGGATCCTTGGGCTTCGCAACCGTCAGGCCATGGCGAACCGTTTCCGGCGCGATCTTGGAGCCGCCCATGGTGTCGAACGTCAGGGTATGGAAGTCCAGATCGTAGTAGACCGACAGGATGGTGTAGACAGGCTTGCCGTCCACGCCCATGTAGGGCTGGATAGCCGTGCCGGTCAGCTTGCTCAGCGTGCGGTTGACATTGACGTGATGCGTTGCTCTGTAATCCTTGATGACCGCGGTGACGGTGCTGTCCTTCAGGGCTCTCAGGTGCTCGACCTCAGCGTTGGCCAGATCATAGGTGCCGTCGGGCAGCTGCTTGATGTGCAGAACGTCGTAGCGGACATAGATGTCGCCGATCGGGGTGGACGTCAGTTCAAACTTGGCGTAGATGGTCTTGTCTGCCTCCAGAACCGTTGCGAAGTCATACTCCTCGGTGAATTCGGGGTCGGCATACCAGCCAATGAACGTGTACTTGTCCTTGGTCGGGTCAGCGGGTCTTGCAACTGCATTGCCGTGGCGGACCGTGACCGGGTTGATGGCGGAGCCGCCGTTGGTTTCGAAGGTCAGGGTATGCTCGTCGAGATCATACTTGACATCGATCGTCAGACCCTTTTCGATCTTGATGTTCTGCTTCGTGTCTGCGTCGTTGGTCGGATAGTGCTCACCGTAGTCCTTCGCGGTCACGGCTGCGAGCGCTTCAAACTTGCCGCTCAGCGTTTCGACCTCAGCGTTTGCCTCGTCATAGGAGCCATCGGGCAGCTGCTTGATGTGGCGGACGGTGTAGTCGTAGGTGTTGGCCGAATAGGAGAACGTGAGAACCTTGTTGTATTCATCAAGGATCATCGTCTTGCTGGGTGCGTCCGGCGTGTAGCCGACCACGTCTGCGGCCTGCTCGGTCACTTCGGTGTCGAACGTCTGATCGGTCACGACCTTTTCAGGCGCGAGAACCTTATTGTCGCCTTCACGCAGGTATTTGACCGTGTAGCTCACGTCGGTCTTTGCCGTGTAGCGCCCGTAGAGTTCCCACTTCTTGGCTATGGACAGAGCGTTCAGCTTGTGACTGGCGGTGCCGATATCCTTTTGGGCTTCATACCAGCCGTCGAAGTCATAACCGGTCTTTTCGCCGGTCGGCAGGACGCATGCGCCGGGTTCAAGCTCGCTGACATAGAGCGTAGCGCTGTCGATCTCGTTGTTGTCCTTATCGAGGTAGTGGAGATGGACAGGCCAGTTCCAGTATGCCGTGATAACGCGGTCGCCAGTCGAGCCAGTGGGGATCTCGGTGATCTTCTGGCCGTTCTCGTCGTGCCACTCAAGGAACGTCTTGCCCCAGTCAGCGCCGGTCGCATCGGCCAGCGTGATGGTATCGCTCTCAACCGTGTACGTCGTGGGGTTGGTGCTGGTGGCCTTGCCGTCGTTGTATACATACTGAATGGTGTACTCAATGGGCGTAAATTTGCCGTAGAGCTTCCATTCCTTGGCCATGTACAGCTTTTCGACCTTATCTTTTACGCCAATATCAGCTGTTTTCTGATACCAGCCGCTGAATTCGTAACCATCTTCTGCATTCGGAGTCCACAGGCTGTAGGTGGCATAGTCAACAGAGTCAACCGTGTCCATCTTCTTTTCTACCCACGCACCGGTTTCATCCGGGAGGTAGTACTTGACTGTGAACGTCTTCTTTTCCCAGTTCGCGTACAGGTTCGTCCAGCCGTTGACGGTCTGGCCGGTGACATCCACGGTCTGGCCTTCACGGCTCCAGAAGGTGAAGGTGTAGCCGTTGCGGGTCGCAGTGGGAGCGTCTGCGGTGGGCAGAGCCGAGCCAACGCGGGCCTTGGTGGTACGGAGGATGCCCTCCGTCTTGGAGTGGTCGTTCTGATATGCCGTCAGCGATTCCAGAGAATCGAAGTAAACGACAGGAACCAGCTCGGTGACGATGAGCTTGAGATTCTGCCAGTTTCCGGTGATCAGCAGCTTCTCCAATCCGGCGGGTTTATCCTGCAGACCGTCCAGATACCGCTTGTAGCTGTTGAACATGCCGTCGTCGTACCAGCCGCCGTCGATCTCGAAGTCGAAATCGAGATAGCTGCTCGGATCGATCTTCGTAAGGTCAATCGTATCGCCAGCAAGCTTATCGGCGGCGTACGGAACATCCACGATCGGCTTGCTCAGATCGCCGGACTTGAAGATCATGAGGTGGACGTTGGCCTTTTTGGCTTCCCACTTCGCAACATAGGTCACAGTCTGCGTGACCGTTGCCGCAACTTCGGGCTCCCAGCCTGCGAAGGTGTAGCCGGTGCGGGTCGGGGTGCCGTTGAACGCGGGGGTCGTGGAATCCTTCCTAAGGTCAGAATAGACCTGATCGGCGAAAACCTCTTCACCATCTACGCCGTCGGTGTAGGTAACGGTATATTCCTCCGTCACATGTACGCGGCCCTGCGTCTTGATCTGCCAGCTGCCCCCGGCCCAGATCAGCGTGACCGGAACGATCTTCTCATCGTTTTGGACATGTTTCAGGTTCTGGAACGTCGTGTTGAACTCGGCCACATAGCGTTCGGGGTAATAGCTGATGTCGCAAAGCCAGTCGTCCCCTTCCTGCCTCGGCTCGAAGACGAAGTAGTCTACATCGCACTCGCCGAGCAGACCGTAGGCGGCCGTATGCTGCTGCGAAGCATCTACGACGCACTTGACCTGAACAGCCATTTCAAGCTTTTTCAGCTCGTCAGCCGTCGGGGCTTTGGGCTTGCAGATGACTTCAACGACCGGCAGGTCACCCTGCTGCTTCCATTTCCTGTTCCCGTCAACAGTTGCTTCGGTGTCATAGCGGAAGGTGATGGTCAGCGTTGCGTCCTGCTCGTCAACGAGCCGGGGCTCGACGCGGGTGGCCTTGTTATATGCCGCCAGATTCGGCGCTACCGTGACCGTCGCGGTGACGTAGTAGCCCTGCTCGTCCTTCTGCACATCGCTGATCGTATACTGAGACGGGGTGGCAATATAATCCGCCTTGTAAGGATGTGTTGCTTTGTTGTTCTTGCAGACGATAGCAAAACCGCCGTCCAGCGCCGTGGGCTTTGTGGGCGGGGTCACTTCATGCGTGGCTTCGATCCGCGGGTTCGCTGCCGGTTTCACCCACGTCTTACTATTTTTATCATAGGTGAGGTTGAACGTGATGGTCTGCGCGGTCGGGGTGTGCTGCACCTTCCAGACCAGATTGCTGGCCTGCTGCACGAACCATGCCGTCCGGACAGTCACCGGGCAGATATATCCGCCCGCGCCATCGCTTACGACCTCGCCGATCGTATGTTGTGCGTCGGTCGGGTGTCCGAGCGGATACTGTACCGTATCATGCGTTCCGGTTGTCGTAACGCAGACAATATCTACAACAACGCCGGTCACGTCGTTTTCCGTGGGCTTGGCGGGCTTGTCGGTGGGTGGGGTGTTCGACTGCCAGACGGCGTAGAGTCTGGTGGCCGTGGCGGGTGTTGTAACCCAATTACCAGGTTGGACGGTGGGCGTTGTTGCGTCCGGTTTCCCATTCCAGCCGAGGAAGTTGTAGCCTTCTCTGGCAGGAATCGCGCTGGAAACGGTGAACGTCACCGGGCTGGTGCTGCTCTTCTGCGTCACCGGGTTGGGGCTTGGCATGTTGGTGACGAGATCCGTCGTGTTGGGGTAGTAGGTCAGGGTGTAGGTGACGGTGGGGGGAACAGCCTTCTTCGCAACCAAGTAAATCGTATACGTTGTCTGCGTAGCAGTCGTACCGGCGACGTTGAAGTCATAAATTGTGGGGTTCTCTTTGGCCTCTTTCGCCCAGCCAACGAATTCATAGCCAGAATCCAGCTGGCCTTTCAGCGCAGGAACGCCGACATTTCTGAACTCGCTGATCAGAATCGAATGATTGAAGCCAGAATGGCCTGTGCTATATTGGCATGTATAGGTCTTATTAACAGACACGCCATAGCTATAGCCAGTGTTGAACTCATCGCCGACATAAAGAATCTGGTACTTGATTGTTTGTGTTTCATTCGATTCCAGCGCCTGCGGACTGACACCGTCGTCAGCCGCAAAGGCCGACACAGGCAACATGCCGAGCACCATAATCAGAACTAATAAAAAAGCAACTAATCTCTTCTTCATTACTTCAGATCTCCTCCTTTTTTATTGTTTGCTTCTTGTAGTGAAAACTATCTATGTTGAAAATGGCTGCGCCTTTGGATTTTCGTGGACGCTTCGCGCCGGGCAGGAGTTCTCTCCGTCCGGCATTCTGGGTAGACGTCTTCATTTTTTCTTTAATTTAATATAACACATCCTGCCGCAATGTGCAAGGAAAATCAGGAGGAGTTTTCCAAAAATTTATGGGCACTTTATGCGCCGGACGTCACTGCAGCGCAGGGGCTGCCGGCAGCGCCGTCAGAACCGTGGTCACGCAGCAGAAAGCAAACTGCCGCGCGGAATGGGCAGTATCCTTCATCGTATTCCCCCCAATTGAGGTTCTTTTATTTATTTTACCCTGAATATGACAAAAAAGCAACTGCCTGCCCATCCGCAGCGGACGTTGACAGGAAAGATTTTGGTCATTATAATAGAAGTATCTATAAAGGAGGATACGCTATGAAACGAAGCGAGCAGGATATCCGGTTCCAGTGGGACCTGACGAAGATCTACCAGGACACTGCGGCGTGGGAAGCCGCAATGCAGGAGGCTGAGGCCGCGCTTGCACCGCTGGCCGCAATTCCCGGCACACTCGGCACGTCCAAGGAAGCGTTCAAGAAGGGGCTTGACACCATCTACGCCTCTATGTTCAAAGTTGAGTTGCCTTATACCTATGCGTTTTTGAAGAAGACAGAGGACGGCTCTGTTGCGGAAAATCAGGAAATGGCCGCCCGCGGCGAGAGCCTGATCATCAAGTTCAACGCCGCAATAGCATTCCTGAGTCCCGAGATTCTTGCCATCCCGGCAGAAAAGCTGGACGAGTGGATGCGGGACGAGGCGCTGGCGACCTACCGGCACACGGTAGACGATATCGTCCGTATGCGCGCGCATACGCTCGACGCTGCGCGGGAGCAGATGCTGGCGCTGCTGGGCGACGCAGCAGGCACGCCGAAGGCCGCGTTTGAGATGCTGACCAACGTTGATTTGCAGCTGCCGATGGTCAAAAATGAGGCGGGCGAGGAGGTACGCCTTACCGCCGGTACGTTCCCTGTCTTCCGCGAGAGCCGCGACCGCTCCGTGCGCGAGGGTGCGTTCCGCGCCATGTTCGGCACCTACCGGCAGTTCGGCGACGCCATTGCCACGCTCTATGGCGGCTCCGTCAAATTCGACACCTATTTCTCCAATCAGCGCGGCTACGCCTCCGCGTGCGAGGCGGCGCTGGACGGCGGCAATGTGCCCGTGTCCGTCTATGACAGCCTGATCGAGGCCGTGCACGAGAGTCTTCCCTCCATGCGCAAATATCTGGAGCTGCGCCGCCGCGCGCTCAAGCTCGACAAAATCGACGTGTTTGATCTGTATGTCCCCATCGTGGAGGACGTCGACTATCCCATCGCGTTTGAGGACGCGAAGGAGCTGGTCAAGAAGGCGACGCTGCCGCTGGGCGAGGAATACCAGAAGCTGCTTGACCGCGCGTTCGCCGAGCGCTGGGTCGACGTGTATGAGAACGACGGCAAGCAGTCCGGCGCGTTCTCGTGCGGCGTGTTCGGCGTGCATCCGTATGTGCTGATGAACTATGCCGGTACGCTGGGCGACGCGTTCACGCTGGCGCATGAGCTGGGTCACTCCATGCACTCCTGGTTCTCCGATACGACGCAGGATTATGTCAACCACGATTACCGCATCATGGTCGCCGAGGTCGCCTCGACGGTCAACGAGGTCCTGCTGACCAAGTATCTGCTGAAGACCGAGACGGACGAAAAGCGCCGCGCATACATCCTCAACCACTTCCTTGAGAGCTTCCGCACGACGCTCTACCGGCAGACGCTGTTCGCAGAGTTCGAGCGCAAGGCGCACGATCTCTGCGCTGCGGGCCAGCCGCTGACGGCCACATCGCTCAACAAGGTCTATCACGATCTCGAAGCCACCTATTATGACGGCATCGGCATCGACGCGGACATCGACCCCGAATGGTCGTATGTCCCCCACTTCTACCGCGCGTTCTACGTCTATCAGTACGCGACCGGCTTCTCCTCCGCCGTGGCCATCGCCGAGCATATCCTGACGACCGGCGACGCAAGCGGCTATCTGAAGTTCCTCACGACCGGCGGCAGCGATTATCCGCTCGAAGAGCTCAAGATCGCAGGCGTCGACCTCACGAAGCCCGACACCGTCCGCAGCGCGCTGCGCGTGTTTGACGAGACGATCGACGAGCTGGCAAAGATCCTGCTGTAACCCGGCATTCCGCGACGTCCCCTGCCATACGCATGGCAGGGGACGTTTTTTGCGCACCGGAGACGCAGACTGAATCCGGCATTTACAGTCCCGCTTCCTGTGGTACGATGGTCAAAGCAGCGCGGCGCATGGCCGCGTAGGATTGGAGACGAATCGGATGAAGAGCAGAAAACAGGTGCTGAAAAGCTGTTTCTTTCCACGCTGTATCTCAGCGCGTTTACATTCGGCGGCGGGTATGTGATCGTTACGCAGCACAGCTGGCTCAGTCTGCAGGAGTTCGCCGATCTTGTCGCCATGGCTGCGATTTTTGCCGTCTGCCTTGTCCTGCTCCGCAAAACAAAGCTCAGCCCGATCCTCGTCATGCTTCTGGCCGGAGCCGTCAATCTGCTGCTGCCGGCATAGCCGGACGGATGCCCCGGCGGATGTGCGTCATTCCTCCTATATGGGCTTCAGCCCTTTTTCGGCGGCAGACGGCGCAGGAGCAGATATCCGATGAGTCCGAGCACCAGCACGATCCCGGCGGCGATCACGTCTGCCCAATCAAAAATCTGCGGCCCGGCGATGAAAATTTCCGTCGGCCCGTCCGCGCCGCCGATAACGCCGACGGACGCAAAGCCGCGCAGATTCGTGACGGTTTTCAGAAGCCCGGCCAGCAGCGCAAGCAGCGCCGCGCCAAGGCAGACGAACCGCAGCGGGCTTTTGCGGAACGCGTAGCCCGGCAGCTGCGCGGTAAGCTCTGCCGCGGCCTGCTTTGCCGGGCCAAGCGCGGCAAAGATCTCCGCATCCGTCTGCCCGGCCTCGCGCCGCTCATTGATCGAGCTGCGCAGGTCGTCCATCACCCGGTCCTTCATTTGCCCCGATAGCGGCAGCCGCCGCCGGACAGCGCGCAGATAGCGCGCAAGCTGTTTTTCATTCATGTCCTGCATCCTCCCCGCAAAAATGGTCCACTGCCGTCCGGAATCCGGCCCAGAGGCCGAGACGGCGTTCATTTTCTTCTCTGCCCTTTTCCGTCGCGGAATAGATCTTCCGCGGAGCCGCACGCCCTGTCTCCTGCTGCCAGACCGCTTCGATCAGCCCGTCGTCCTCCAGCCGGTATAAAATCGGGTAGAGCGTTCCCTCCCTGAGCGTAAACAGCCCGCCGGAGCGGCTGCCGAGCTGCGCGATCAGCTCGTAGCCATAGGTCGGCCCCCGGCAGATCGTCTGCAAAACCAGCAGCTCCAGCACGCCCTTCTTGAGCTGCTGCAAAAAACGTTCTTCCATCCGCACCATCCTTGCATTTCTAAGTATTTTGTATTGCTAAATATAAAGTACCACATTTCCCCCAGCTTGTCAAACAAGACAGCGCAAAAAGGCTCCCTTGAAACCCACACGAATTCCAAGCAGAATGGGAAAGAATACGCCGGACCTCATCGTTCGGATTCCAATTTTTTATATTTTTGCGTCCATCTCTTGGGCGTTCGGATCGCAGTGGTGTTCTCAGGAGCGAAAAAATCCAGGCATCATAAGGATGTCTGGATTTTTGTGTTATCTGAAGGCTGCGATATTACATACCGCTGCCATGCTTGCGCATGGAATTGCCGGGCGATCGAACCCAATGGGTTCGGTCCGACATACGAATCACCAAAAAAGAAACCATCCGGATGGATGGTTTCTTTTTTGGTGACCCGTACGGGAATCGAACCCATATTACCGCCGTGAAAGGGCGGTGTCTTAACCTTTTGACCAACGGGCCTGGTAGCGGCAATCTGACTCGAACAGATGACACTCCGGGTATGAACCGAATGCTCTACCAACTGAGCTATGCCGCCATATTTACTTGCGCCGCATCTCACGGGCACGATGTATTATAAGGGATTCAGATCGATTTGTCAACCGGAATCTTTCACTTTTTTTTAGAAATTTTTCTGTGTATTTGCTCCATACTAACGCCGGGGTGATAAAATGACGCTTCGATATTTCTGCCTGATCATGCTTGCGGGCGGGACGGTCTATGTCTGCATAGAGCTTCTCTGGCGCGGCCGCTCCCATTGGAGTATGTTTCTGGACAGCGGCCTGTGCGCGGCGCTCATCGGTATGCTCAACGAATGGGCGCCGGGGCTGCCGCTGAGTGCGCAGGCGCTTCTCGGCGCCTGCGTCATAACGGGTTCGGAGCTGGTGTTCGGTTCCCTGTTCAACCGCTCGTATGCCGTCTGGGACTACCGCGGTCTGCCGCACAATGTTCGCGGGCAGATCTGCCCGCAGTATTTCTGCGCATGGCTGTTCATTGCGCTGCTGGCAGTGCTTCTGGACGATGGACTTCGGCTTCTGGCTCTCGGCGAGCCGCTGCCGCAGTACCGCTTATTCTAATTCCCCGAACACCCCGTCCCGGCAGAGGTCCGTCACGCGCACGGCGCGCAGCTCGTTATGCAGCTGCGCCGCCTGTACATAGACCTTAACGTAATTCATGGCATGACCGGCGTACAGGCCGTTTTCCTCCTGCTCGAACAGCACCTGCTGCGTCGTGCCGAGCATGGACGCGTGGTACGCGGCCTCCAGCTCTGCCGCGGCGGATGCGGCCTCGGCCGCGCGGCGCTCCTTGACGGCGTTCGGGATCTGGTCAGGCATATCTGCCGCAGGCGTTCCCTTGCGGCGGGAGTATGGGAAGATGTGAAACATGGAAAGCCCGCAGGTCTTCAGGAATTCCAGCGATTCCGCGAATTCCTCCTCCGTCTCGCCGGGGAAGCCGACGATCAGGTCGGTCGTGACGGCGCAGCCGGGGAAATACTTCCGCAGCAGCTGGACGCTTTCGAGGTACCGGGCCGTATCGTATTTGCGGTGCATCCGCTTCAGGACGGTATCCGAGCCGGATTGCAGGCTCAGGTGGAACTGCGGGCAGAGATTCGCATATCCGGAAAGCGTCTTGCAGAACGCCTCGTCGATCGTGCGCGGCTCCAGAGAGCCGAGCCGGATGCGCACGCCCGGCACAGCCTCGCACAGCGCGGCCAGCAGCTGCCGCAGGCAGCTGCCGTTCTTCCACTCCCAGCCCCAGGACGAAATCTCAATGCCGTTGATGACGATCTCGCGGTAGCCCTCGGCGGCAAGTCCCCTCGCCTGCTCCACGGCCACGTCCAGCGGCATGGAGCGCACGCGGCCCCGCGCGTAGGGGATGATGCAGTAGGTACAGAAATTGTTGCAGCCGTCCTCGACCTTCAAAAGCGCTCTTGTGCGCGCGGCAAGTCCGCCTGCGGGCAGGATCTCAAAGGTACGCGGGCCGCCCGCGTCGTCCACGCAGTCCCATTTCTGCCGCGTCTGCGCAGCGCCGATCATATGCCTGACAAAGGCCTCCCGCCCGTCCGTGCCGATCAGCACGTCCACGTCGAGCTTGCGGATCTCGTCCGGGCTGCTCTGCGCATAGCAGCCGCACACGCCGACCACGGCGTTGGGGTTCAGCTTGCGCACGCGCCGGATGGCGTTGCGGGACTTTTTATCGGACACGGCTGTGACGGTACAGGTGTTGATAATGTAGCCGTCGCAGATCTCGTCAAAGCTGCCGAGCGTATGGCCGCTCTGCATGAGCAGCTGCTCCATGGCCTGCGTTTCATATTGGTTGACCTTACAGCCGAGCGTATAACAAGCAAATTTCATAAAACCACCAAAATCAGAGATTATGCACAAAAAAGGTTTGTGTTTTTTGTGGATAGTATAAAATACCGTTTTCGATTATACTGGATAAAAGAGAATCCAATCCCAGCATTTCTTCTTTTTTCAGTATGATTATACTGGATTTCGAGCCGATTGTACAGTCCATTGCAGGAGGATTTTCCGTGAGAGAGTTTACCGTCATGTTCCATTCCGTGAACGAGATCGCGCAGTTTGCCACGATTGCAAACCGGCAGCCTTTCCCGGTTCATTTCAATTACAAGGATTCCCGGCTCGACGCAAAATCGATTCTGAGTCTCTGTGCGCTCCCGCTGCAGACACCCGTTTCCGTCGAACTGCCGGATCGCGCGGCGGACGGCTCCTTCCTTTCGGACATTGCGCAGTTCCTCTGTGACCCGGACGCATAAACAAAGTGATATCGCACCCTTTCGTTTCATATGCTTGTACAAATGAAACGGAAGGGTGTTTTTCTATGAAAAAGAAGCTGCTCTGCATCGCGCTTGCGTTTGTTTTCACAGTGGGACTGGGCCTGACGGCGCAGGCGGAGGATCTGGCGCTGCCCGCACCGTCGTGCATCCTGATGGAGAAGGACACGGGGCAGATCCTCTATGAAGAAAACGCGCACGAAAAGCTCCGCCCGGCCAGCGTCACGAAGATCATGACGCTGCTGCTGGTGATGGAGGCGCTGGACAACGGCTCTATCGGCTGGGACGACACCGTCACGACCTCCGCCGCAGCAGCCGCCAAGGGCGGCAGCCAGATCTATCTTGAGGAAAACGAGCAGCTGCCGCTCCGGGAGATGCTCAAATCCGTCGTCGTCTCGTCGGCGAACGACTGCGCCTGCGCACTGGCCGAGCACGTGGCGGGCAGCGAGGCCGCCTTCGTTTCGCGCATGAACGACCGCGCAGCCGAGCTTGGCATGACGGACACGCATTTTGTCAACTGCACCGGACTGGACGACGGGCCGGACGCGGACACGCATCTGACGACGGCCTATGATATCGCCCTCATGTCCTGTGAGCTTTTGAAGCACGAGGAGATCAAGGAGTATACGACCATCTGGATGGACACCGTGCGCAACGGCCAGTTCGGCCTGTCCAACACCAACAAGCTTGTCCGCTTCTACGACGGCACGACCGGCCTCAAGACCGGCTATACCTCCGCCGCCGGATACTGCCTGTCGGCCTCCGCCGAGCGCGGGGGCATGGAGCTGGTCGCGGTCGTGCTGCACTGCAAAACGTCGGTCGACCGGTTCGAATCGGCCAAAGCGCTGCTCAACTACGGCTTTTCCGGCTACGCCCTCGTCACGCCGCAGCCGGAGGGCGGCATTCCGCCCGTCCCGGTCGTGCTGGGACGGCAGGATTCCATCACGCCCGTGCCGGAGCGCAGCGAGCCGCTTCTGCTCGAAAAGGCGCTGGCCTCGCAGGTGCAGACAGCGGTTACGGTCGACGAGTCCGTGCAGGCCCCTGTCGAAGCCGGGCAGCGGCTCGGTACGATGACCGTCACGGCGGGTGAGCGGCTGCTTGCCGAAATTCCGCTCGTCGCGCCGGAGGATGTTCCGGCCCGCACGTTTCCGGAGCTCTGGGCGGAGTTTTTGAAAAGCATTTGCCTGTCTGCCTGATTATTTTTGACCGGGGTCGAGCTCTGCCTTGTATTTCCGGCCCACGCGCCGGGACGCGTCCGTGACGCTGCCACGTGAGATCGCTGTGACGCCGAATTTGCCGCGCAGCTGATCGACGGTCTGGTCAAGCTTGCGGGCGCGTTCCGTTTTCTCGTCGCGGAACAGGGACAGCTGTACGGCATCGTCCCCGCACAGATCATTCAGCGTCACGCCGAGCAGACGCAGCGGCGTCACGCCGTCCCAAAGCTCGGAAAACAGCGTCCGGGACATGGCGTACAGCTCCGCCGTCACATCCGTCGGCTCCGGCAGGCGGCGCTGGTGCGACCGGTTCCGAAAGTCGTTTCCGCGGATCGTCACGGTCACGCAGGCGCAGCGCCTGGAGTCTGCGCGCATACGGGACGCAACGCTGTCGCACAGGGCAAGCAGGATCTGGTTGGCCTGTACCTGAGTCGTCACGTCCTGCTCGAGCGTGACAGAATTGCCATAGCCCTTGACGGCTTCCGGCTCGGAAAGGACCGGAGCATCGTCGATGCCGTTGGAATAGTCGTGGATGAGCTTTCCCAGCTTGACGCCGGTCAGCCGCTGGATATACGCAAGGTCCGCCTGCGCCAGATCGCCGATCGTGCGGATGCGCGCGGCGATCAGCTTTTCCGCCGTGGACCGCCCGACGGAAAACAGCGAACCGACCGGCAGCGGCCAGAGCTTCTGCGGGATCTCGTGCGCGAAAAGCGTATGTACCTTATCCGGCTTTTCAAAGTCGCTGGCCATTTTCGCCAGCAGCTTATTGGGCGCGATGCCGACGTTGACCGTGAAGCCCAGCTCGGAGAAGATCGTATCTTTGATGATGTGCGCGATGGCGACCGGGTCCGGATAGAGCAGCCCCGTGCCGGTCATGTCGAGGAAGCATTCGTCGATGGAAACCTGCTCCACAACGGGCGCGTAGCGGCGGCAGACGGCGATGAACGCTTTGGAGTTTTTCGAGTACAGCCGGAAATCCGGCGGAGCCAGCACCAGCTGCGGGCATTTGCGCAGCGCCATGCCGACCGGCTCGCCGGTCGTAACGCCGAAGGCCTTTGCGGGGATGGATTTTGCCAGAATAATGCCGGTGCGCTTGTCCCGGTCGCCGCCGATGGCGGACGGGATGAGCCGCAGATCGGCCTCCCCCGCCGCAGCGCGCCGCGCCGCTTCCCACGACAAAAACGCGCTGTTGACATCTACATGAAAAATCAGCCGCTGCATCCGCTCGCCTCCTTCTGCTCCCAGTATAGCATATCTATCCGAAATTTGCGAACAAAAAATCGAAAATTGGCTAATTTTTATTCCGTGCATACCAAGCGAAACGCGTATGCAGCCGGTAGGCGCGAAGTCTGCTCCGTCCCTGACAGCTCCATTCGATTTTCTGTCGTTCTCTGCACGAACCAGATGCGTTTCGGGCTTCATTTGAGGACAATCCCCGCCGGGAAAGCCGGCGGCGCGTAAAAATCTGCCTCTCCCTGTCATGCAGTGCTATGACAAGAGGAGGCAGATTTTTGTGTCGTCAGTCCAGCGCGTCCAGAATCACTGACCAGGCCTGCGTGAGGCGCTCAATGCTCCATGCGGCGTTGGCAGGGCTGGTGGAGGGAAGCTTGACGGCCTCCCGGCCGGTCAGCTTTTGCTGATGGCGGCAGTAGAGCTGATAGGAGGTCGCGCCGTTGCAGAAGATCTGCCGGATGGGCGCGGTCTTTAAAATCGGCGTGAGGTCGGTCGGAACAGCCTCACGGATGGAGCTGTCGCTTGAGCCGGTTATTTCGCAGCTTGCAATGGCATCCCAGAGCGCGATGTGGTGCACGTGCAGCATCTGCTGCTTTTCCTCAATTGTGCGCGGGCAATCGCAGCCCAGCACGGTCGAAACGACGCGCCAGAAGCGGTTCTGCGGGTGGCCATAGAAAAACATGGCCTCGCGCGATTTGACCGACGGGAACGAGCCTAAGATCAAGATCCGCGACTCCGCGTCATAGAGCGGCGGAAACGGATGGGAAAGCCTGTCCATCACAGCGCTGCGATCAGTGCGTCGACCGCTTCGGGCTTTGTCGCCCAGGAGCAGACAAATCGCGCGGCCTCGTGGTCTTCATCCACGCGCCCGTTCAGCTCGAACGCGAAGTTCTGCTTCAGCCGCTCGATCTGCGCGTGAGAGAGGACAAGAAAGACCTGATTCGTGGGCGAGACGGCGTAGAGGGAATAGCCCTTTTCTGCCGCTGCTTTCTGAATGCGCTGCGCCTGCGTGACGGCATGGCGCGCCATGGTCAGCCAGAGATCGTCCTCAAAATACGCCTTGAACTGCGTTCCGAACAGAAAGCCCTTGGCGAACATCCCGCCGCGCTGCTTGATCATGTTCCGGAAATGCGGCTTGAGGCTGTCATTCGTGATGACAAGCGCTTCGCCGAACAGCAGGCCGTTTTTCGTGCCGCCGATGTAGAAAACATCGCAGTACTTTGCAAAATCCGCCGGAGCCAGATCGTTTCCCTCCGCAACCAGCGCGGCGGGCAGGCGTGCGCCGTCCAGGAACAGATACAGCCCATACTCCCGGCAGACGTCGTGCAGCGCGGAAAGCTCTGATTTCGTGTAGATCGTGCCAAGCTCCGTCGCGTCGGAGATATAGACCATGCGCGGCAGGACCATATGCTCGTCCTGCCCGTCGCAGTGGCGGCGCAGAAGCTCGCGCACGAGCGCCGGCGTCAGCTTGCCGCCGGGGGCCTCGATGGCGCAGACCTTGTGGCCGGAGGCCTCGATCGCGCCCGTCTCATGGACGTTGATATGGCCGGTATCGGCGGCGATCACGCCCTCCCACGGGCGAAGCGCGGCGGCGATGACCGTCGTGTTGGCGATTGTGCCGCCGACCATAAAGTGCACGTCCGCCTGCGGGCAGGAAAAGCGCGCACGGACGATGCCGCGCGCCTCGGCGCAGAAATCGTCCATGCTGTAGCCGCAGGTCGTGACAAGGTTATTTTTCTCAAGTGCGGCGAGCACCTGCGGGTGCGCGCCCTCGGAATAATCATTGCGGAAAGAGATCATGGAAAAGCCCGTCCTTGTTTCAGATTCTACTCTGATTGTAGGACTTTTCGGTGAAAAAGTCAACGAACCGCCTGCGTTTTTTCGCTGCGTTCCGGCAGATACAGCAGCCCCCGCAGGCTCGGCGGCAGACAGCGCTCCGCCGTTCCGCTGAGACACGCAGCCAGAATAAACACACCGGAAAAGACCGCCGCGCGGAGCAGCAGACCCGCCGGATCGCTTTCCAGCTCCGGCAGCAGCTGCGCCGCAAGCGCGCCGGCTCCGGTGCAAGCCCCGACGCCCAATGCCGCGCCCAGTCGAAGCGGACAGCCGGTGACGATCAGCAGCCGCCGCAGGCTCAGCGTGAAGTTCAGAAGATGCGTCGCGGCGAACGCGAAAATATAGCCGCCCAGCCCCCAGCGCGGCAAGAGCAGCACGAGCAGCACCGCGTCCAGCGCCGAGGTAAGCGTGTTATAGCGCACATTTGCGACCTGCTCGGAAAGACCCTTCAGCATCCCATCCGTCAACGCGTCCAGATATAAAACCAACGCCAGCGGCGCGAACACACGCAGAAGCCGCCCGGCCTGTTCGCTCTGATACAAAATTGCCGTAAGCGGCTCTGCCAGCGCATACAGCAGACCCGCCGTAAAGCCAGCGAACAGCAGCCCCGCCCGCAGACACTGCCCGGTCACGGAGGCAAGCCGCTCCCGGCGGCTCTGTGCGCGGCAGGCGGCAAGCTCCGGGATCAGAAGATCGACCAGCGCGTACAAAAACGCCGACGGCAGCATAAGCGCAGGAAACACCATGCCCATGACCGTCCCGTATGCCGCCATCGCGCCCAGCCGCGTCGCACCGGCCCGCGTCAGACCCCACGGGATGAGGAACTGCTCCAGCGCCCGGAGCGCTGCGCGCAGCAGATCGTTCAGCGCCAGCGGCGCTGCCAGAGCGCCTACGCGCCGGGCCATCCCGGGCGCGTCCGTCTGCCGGACACCGCGCCAGCTCTGCCGGTAAAGCGCGTAAAGCGCCGCGTCCGCCGCGCAGGAGGACAGCAGCTCCCCACCCAGCAGCGCAAAGCAGGCCCCGGACACAGTCTGCGGCGCAAAACGCAGCAGGAGCAGGCTCAATCCAAGCCCCAGAACACGCTCGCCCGCGTCAATGGCGGTCAGCTGCCAAACCTTTCCCACAGCGGTCAGGTACCCGCCCAGCACTAACCCCGCACACCCGGCCGGGAGCAGCCCCGCAAGCAGCCGCAGGCTGCCTACCGCCGCAGGCTCGTGCAGCACGCGCCCGGCCAGAACCGGCGCGGCCCAATAAAGCCCGGCCGCCGCAAGCGTGCTGGTCACGAGCACGAAGCCGAGGCAGTGCGCGGCGGCCAGCTGCACCTGCGCAGGCTCCCGCCTGCCGTGCGCCTGCGCGCACAGGCACGAGGCCGCTACGCGCATCCCGGCCAACCCCAGCGTCGTGGCAAACGCGGACACGGACAGCAGCAGCTGCACCGCGCCCAGTCCTTCCGCACCGATACGCCCGGCCAGATGCGCCTGAAACAGCATGGACGCAAACCGAAGCAGCAGTGCCGCGGCGGTCAGCAGCAGCGTATTCTTAAGGATCTGACGGCCAGAAAACAAAAAATCACCCTCCGCTCCATGTTTACGGAGCGGAGGGTGTGTCTATGACGGATTTTATTTCAACTGGAAGGTATAGTACACCGCGCCGATCAGCTCGACGGCAATTGCTGCGAACATGGCATAGAACGCGAAGCCGGAGCCGAAGATCAGGCAGGCGGCCAGCACGACAGCCCAGAGCACGCAGATGAAATAGAACAGCAGCGGGTTGAACCCGTCCGGGAACAGCCGCAGCATCCGGCTGCCAAGGTTGAGCTTGCCGTGGTTTTTCGCGCACAGGAACGCAGTGAGCGCCGTGCCGATCAGGATCAGCGCAAGCAGCGCGCTGCCCGCGATGCGGTTGGCCATATAGGAGGTGCGGGCGATGAGATAGAATACAACGCCAGCAGAGGCCGTGACCAGCGAGAAGGTGAAGAACTCGGAATGGTAAAGCTGCCAGACCATGTACAGGCAGTAGACCAGCGCGTGCAGCAGATAGATCACGATCATGTTGCCCGTCCAGAAGATGGACAGAATCAGGCTCGAGACGAACAGCAGCGCGAACGCCGCCAGCCAGTAGCGGCAGATCGTCCGCGCAAGCCCGTTTTTCAGCAGAACGCACAGCACAAGCTCAGCGGCGGTCAGCGCCAGAAACACATACCGCTGAACGCAGAACATCGGATAAAGCGCCGTAAAGCCCTCTACGGTGCTGTAATAGCCGCCAAGCTTCCAAAACGCGTAAATTACAACGATCATCAGCACGAATGCGGCGGGGACTTTATAGACAACGGACTGATCCTCCGTCTTTTTTGCAGCAGTTTTGTTCTTTGTCATCATTCTGTTCTGTCCTTTGATTCAAAAATATACATTATATTAAATATCTATCGCGTCAGTCCAGCGCGCCGGCGGCGAACAGGACGGCGCTGAGCGCGCACAACGGTGCAGTCTCGCAGCGGAGAATACGCGGGCCGAGCGTGCAGACCTGAAGCCCGGTGCGCTGCGCAAGCAGGACCTCTTCGTCGGAAAAGCCGCCCTCCGGCCCGGTCATGATCGAGACGGTCTTCGCCTGTGCGCTGCCAATGGCGCGGCGCAGAGAAAGCGCGTGCTCGTTTTCATACGGAAGCAGCGCCAGCTCGCATCCGGCCGCACGCCGCACCGCGTCCTCAAACGACGGCATCACGAGCACCTGCGGGATCCGGCCCCTGCCCGACTGTGCAGCGGCGGACGCGGCGATCTTCTGCCAGCGCTCGCGTTTCTTCTCCGCCGAGGCTGCATCAAGCTTCAGCACGCAGCGGGAGGATGGGAAGGCCGCGATCTCGTATGCGCCAAGCTCCGTTGCCTTCTGGATCACGTGCTCGAGCTTGTCGGCCTTTGCGTAGGCCATATAGACGCTGCAGGCGACCGGCGGCTCTGCGCCGGATTCTTCCGTGCTGTTTATGACCAGACACACCTGCTGCGGGGAGCAATCGGAGACGGTGCATCGGTAATCCGTCCCGCAGCCGTCGCAGACGAGAACGCTGTCGCCGCGCCTGAGCCGTAGGACCTTCGCGTGCGCCGCGTTTTCCCCGTCAAGCGTCAGGAAGCGCCCGCGCACGGCGTCCGGCGAAACAAAAAACTTCGGCAACCCCTTCGCCCGCCTTCCTTGTGTACATTCAACCGGTATTATACCAGATATCGGGACGAAGCGCAAGTAAAAAAGTGATGGAACATCCGGCCAAAAAGAAATAAAACACTTGACAAACGCGCGAAGTGTGATTATAATAACCGAGCAATCGAAAATTGAATGCGAGAGTGCTGGAATAGGTAGACAGGCACGTTTGAGGGGCGTGTGGCAACAGTCGTGTGAGTTCAAGTCTCATCTCTCGCACCAATAAAGAAAAGACACGCCAAAGCGTGTCTTTTCTTTATTGGTGCGAGTGTGGTCTGCTTCGCAGACCGTGCCGCCTGCGGGCGGGAATTGAACGCGGGGGTGTCTCAAAGTGGTTTTTGAGACACCCCCGTTTTTTACGCAAATTCGATCTCATCGCAGATGATCCTTGTGTCGATCAGGGCGGCGGCGCAGATTTTTCGGTATACGGGGCCTGCGGGGGCTTCGAACAGGATGTGCGCCTCGTAGCCGCGCCCGCTCTTGTGCCGGTAAAGCTCCCGGTACAGCCAGACCGCGCCGACGCGGGGCGGCTCCTGCTTCACATTTGCATTGCGGAAGGTCACGGTATGGTATTCAGAAAACGGGCTGTCGATGCGGAGCGTGAGGTCTGTTCCGGTGATAATCTCCCGCACCGTACCGTCATGGAAGAAAAGCCGCTGTAACAGTCCATCCGGCAGCGCCTCGCGCGTCTGCGCGGCGCAGTACGCCCGATCGATCTCGTCCAGCCGCTTCTGCACCTCCGGCGTCATGGGGTCTGTCTGACAGGCGATGTACCAGTCCTTTGTGAGATACCGCATAACTGCCCTCCTCTATTTGATCGACATAATCCATTCATCGCCGCGGAGCAGATATTGGAATTCCGTCAGCTCCGGCGTGTTCATCATGTGCAGCATTTCTTCGAGATCGTCCACGGTTTGCAGGGACGGGAGCTTGCTGTATTCGATCCACGCCATTTCTCCTTCCTCCGACGAGGTCAGCGTTCCCGACCATTCCACGGCCTTGAACAGCAGCACGACGTACCGTCCGGCTTCGATCGGGAACTGCTTGACGCCGACGAGCCTCGGGTTCCGGATCGTCAGGCCGGTTTCCTCCTGCATCTCCCGGATGACAGCGTCTACGAACGACTCCCCCGGCTCCACATGGCCGCCCGGCAGCGCCCAGCCGTGCCAGTCCTCCTTTTTCCGGTTCTGGAGCAGCACCCTGCCGCCGTCCTCCAGCAGACATACTACGGCCAGCTCTACATTCTCCGTTCTGCTCATATCCGAACTCCCCTCAGTTTTTCTTATTGTAGCAGAGAACCGCAGTCCGCGCAACCGTGCTTCCCGGAAAACCTCTGCGCGCTTCCTGTGTTTTCTTGCATTTTCCAGTCGAAGCTGGTACAATATTGCTATCCAGATTCTATCGGGCCTGGCGGCGTTCCGGGCCTGAAATATGTCAAAGGCAGGTGCGCCGTCATGCCGCTTATTATCGTTCGAAACGACATCACGACTATGCGCGTGGACGCCATTGTCAATGCAGCCAACGAGTCTTTGCTCGGCGGAGGCGGCGTGGACGGCTGCATCCACCGGGTGGCCGGGCCGGAGCTGCTGGCTGAATGCCGGCGACTCGGCGGGTGCAGGACCGGCGAGGCCAAGCTCACGCGGGGATACCGCCTGCCCTGCAAATATATCATTCACACCGTCGGCCCGGTGTGGCACGGCGGCGATCACGGCGAACAGGAGCAGCTCGTTTCCTGCTACCGGACGAGCCTTGCGCTGGCAAGGAAGCACCATTGCCAGACGGTGGCGTTCCCGCTGATCTCCTCCGGCGTTTACGGGTACCCAAAGGAGCAGGCGCTGCGCACGGCGATGGACGCCATCGGCGCGTTTTTGCTGGAGCACGACATGACGGTCTATCTCGTCATTTTCGACCGCAGCGCCTACCAGATCAGCAGCCGGCTGTTCGCGGACATTGCTGCGTACATCGACGACCACTATGTAGACGCGCATACGGATTTTATCCGCTCGCGTCCGTACTCGGATTCGATCACCGACGAAGACGTAAGGCCCACCTGCAGAGCTCCAAGCGCGGCGTTCCCGTCCGTCCCCCGGCCCCTCCGCAGTCTGAACGACAGGCTGAGGCATCTGGACGCCGGATTTTCCGAAACGCTGCTGACGCGCATCGACCGCAGCGGCAAAAAGGATTCCGAGATCTACAAGCGGGCCAACGTCGACCGCAAGCTGTTCTCCAAGATCCGCAGCAACCCGGACTACCGGCCGTCCAAGCCCACGGCCCTCGCCTTTGCCATCGCGCTGGAACTGGATCTGAACGAAACCCGCGATCTCATAGCCCGCGCGGGCTATGCCCTCAGCCGCAGCAGCAAGTTCGACGTGATCATCGAGTATTTCATCAGCCAGCGGAACTACAACATTTACGAGATCAACGAGGCGCTGTTCGCCTTTGACCAGAGCTTATTGGGGGCGTGATTCGCAGACACCTCCGAATTCGCGCCTGTAGGGGCCGATGCCCACATCGGCCCGTTAGGAAGTTGCGAATTCGTCGAAGATTACCGTTAAAATGGTGCAATCTGCCGGGCCGATGCGATGCCCGCAGGCTAGTTTCGAGGCGCAATCGCGCATAGCGCGGCTCTTAGCGCCGAAGATGGGCATCGGCCCCTACATTCAAAAACAGGTTCTTGCGGGTTTATGATAGATTTCCGGAAAATGCTGCATTCTGTGCGGGCGGACAGAGTCGTCCGCCCCTACGCAGGACTTGGAAATCATGCAGAAAAAATCGTAGTTTAAAATATGTCGCTTTCCAAGCGACCAAATCCTCCTTTGTGTTCGGTATAATCAGGACACAAACAAACACAGGAGGGTGTTCATAATGACAGAACTGGTTTTTATTCTCGATCGCAGCGGCTCTATGGCGGGGCTGGAAGCGGACACCATTGGGGGGTTCAACTCCATGATCGCCAAGCAGAAGAAGGAAGCGGGCGAGGCGCTTGTCTCCACGGTCCTGTTTGACCGCGACAGCACCGTCATTCACGACCGACTGCCGCTGGAGAAGGTGCCGCCCATGACGGAGAAGGACTATTTCGCACGCGGCTGCACAGCGCTGCTCGACGCGGTAGGCGAAGCCATCCATCATATCGGCAATGTCCACAAGTACGCCCGGCGGGAGGATGTGCCGGAAAAGACGCTGTTCATCATCACCACTGACGGCTATGAAAACGCCAGCCGCCGCTACAGCTACGAGACGGTGCAGCGGATGATCGAGCGGCAGAAGACAAAATACGGCTGGGAGTTTCTGTTCCTCGGCGCGAACATCGACGCGGCGAAGGAAGCCGCCCGCTTCGGCATCAGCGCCGAACGTGCAGTGGATTACAAATGCGACGAGGTGGGCACGGCGCTCAACTATGACGTGATCAGTGAAGCGATCTGCACCGTCCGTGCGTCCAGACCGCTCAGCCCCGGATGGAAGGCGCGAATCGACGCGGATGTAAAAAAACGTGGGAGGTAATCAAATATGTACGGCGCAATTCTGGGCGATATCATCGGCAGCCCCTATGAATTCGACTTCAACAATTACAAGTCGAAGGACTTTCCGCTCTTTTGCCGGCATTCTGAATTTACCGACGATACGGTCATGACGCTGGCTGTGGCAAAGGCGCTGCTGGATACGCGCGGACAGGACGACGCAGCCATCAAAGCAGCGCTTGTGCACCAGATGCAGCGGCTTGGCCGCGCCTATCCGGGCAGGGGCTATGGCATGCGGTTCATCGGATGGCTGCATGAGGACGATCCGCATCCCTACAACAGCTATGGAAACGGCAGCGCCATGCGGGTTTCCGCTGCGTCGGAACTGGCGGAGGATATGGAGCAGGCGCTGCATCTGGCGAAGCTCACAGCAGAGGTCACGCACAATCACCCCGAAGGGATCAAGGGCGCACAGGCGACCGCCGCGGCAATGTTCCTCGCCCGCACCGGCAGCAGCAAGGCGGATATCCGGACGTATGTGGAACGCGAGTTCGGCTACGACCTCAGCCGCAGCTGCGATGAAATTCGCCCTGACTACCATCATGTGGAGAGCTGTCAGGAGACAGTCCCGCAGGCGATCACCGCGTTTCTGGAAAGCTCAGATTTTGAAGACGCGCTGCGCACTGCGGTGTCCCTCGGCGGAGACAGCGACACGCTGGCCGCCATCACCGGCAGCATCGCCGAGGCGTTCTATGGTGTGCCGGAGGATCTGAAAGCAGAGTGCCGCAGACGGCTGACGCCGGAATTGGAAGCGCTTTTGCTGGCATGGGAAGCACGAGCAGCCTGACCATGCCCTATCCAGCCGCTTGTGAACGCTTTATGAATTTTGCAAAAACCCCTTGCAAACGAGGAAAAGTGTGCTAGAATACAGTTAGCACTCAGATAGCATGAGTGCTAATCTGCAAAGGACGTGACATTTACTATGGCAAAGAAACAGTTCAAGGCGGAATCCAAGCGTCTGCTGGATCTCATGATAAACTCCATTTACACGCATCAGGAAATTTTCCTGCGTGAAATCATTTCCAACGCCTCCGACGCCATCGACAAGCTGGCCTATCAGGCGCTGACCGACGAGAAAGTCGGCCTCAGCCGCAGCGATTTTGCGATCGAACTCAAGCCCGACGAGACCGCCCGCACGCTGACCGTCAGCGACAACGGCATCGGTATGGACAAGGACGAGATGGAAAACAACCTCGGCACGATCTGCCGCTCCGGCAGTCTGCAGTTCAAGCAGGCGCTCGACAAGGACAAGGCCGCCGATACCGATATCATCGGCCAGTTCGGCGTGGGCTTCTATTCTGCATTCATGGTCGCGGACAAGGTGACCGTCATTTCGAAGAAATACGGCTCTGACGAAGCATGGAAATGGGAGTCCGAGGGTGCGGACGGCTATACCATGACCCCGTGTGAGCGCGCTGCCGCCGGTACGGACGTGATCATGCAGCTGAAGGCCGACACGGACGACGAGAAGTATTCCCGTTTCCTGAAGACATGGGAGCTGCAGTCGCTCGTGCGCAAATATTCCGATTATATCCGCTACCCCATCCGCATGGCGGTTGAAAAGAGCCGCATGAAGGAGGGCACGGAAAAGAGCGACAAGCCCGAATACGAGACCTATACCGAGGTTGAGACGCTCAACTCCATGGTTCCGATCTGGAACCGGAATAAAAAGGACGTCACCGACGAGGAATACAACAATTTCTATAAGGAAAAATTCTTCGACTTCGAAGACCCGCTGGCCGTCATTCACGCGAACGTCGAGGGCGCGGTCACGTATAAGGCCCTGCTGTTTATCCCGGCAAAAGCGCCGTATGATTTCTACACCAAGGACTTCAAGAAGGGCCTGCAGCTGTACTCCTCCGGCGTGATGATCATGGAAAACTGCGCTGATCTGCTGCCGGACTGCTTCCGCTTTGTGCGCGGCGTGGTCGATTCGCAGGATCTGAGTCTGAATATCTCCCGTGAGATGCTCCAGCATGACCGTCAGCTGAAATTTATCGCGGGCAATCTCGAAAAGAAGATCAAGTCCGAGCTGCAGAAGCTCATGGACAACGACCGCGAGAAATATGAAAAGTTCTTCGCAGCCTTCGGCCCGCAGATCAAATACGGCGTTCTGGCCGATTACGGCGCGAAGAAGGAAACGCTGCAGGATCTGCTGCTCTACTGGTCGAGCAAGGAGGGCAAGCTGATCTCGCTCAAGGAATATGTCGCCGCCATGCCGGAGGATCAGAAGTATATCTACTATGCCAACGGCGAGAGCCGCGAGGCGCTGCACCAGCTGCCGCAGATGGAAAAGCTGCAGCAGAAGGGCTGCGACGTGCTGTTCATGACCGACGAGGTCGACGGTTTCGTGCCGCAGACGCTGGCAAAGTATCAGGATAAGGAGCTCAAGGCCATCACGGCGGGCGATCTGGGCCTCGAAACGGAAGAGGAAAAGAAGGCCGCCGAGGAAAAGAGCGAAAAATCGAAGCAGACGCTCGAATTCGTCAAAAAGACGCTGGGCGACAAGATCAAGGACGTGCGCCTGAGCGACAATCTGGGCAGCCACCCCGTCAGCGTCGTCCCCGACGGCGGCATGACGTTTGAAATGGAGAAATATTTCAAGCGCATGAACCCCGAGGCGGGCATGAAGGCCGACCGCATTCTTGAGCTGAACGCCGATCACCCGATCTTCGCGAAGCTGCAGATCGCAGTCGCGCAGGACGAGAAGAAGGCGGAGGATCTGGTGAATATCCTCTACACGCAGGCACTGCTCATGGCCGGTCTGCCGGTCGAAAACGCAGGCGAATACACCGATCTGGTTTGCAGCCTGATTGGATGAAAAGCATACCGCTCCCCTTGCCGCGCAGCAGCCCGGCAAGGGGAACTTTTTGCACTTCAGAATCGGGCCGTCTTCGGAAGCTGTGATTGTGTTTTGAATGTGCGTCTGCTATAATGAGGGAAACAGGAACTCTCAAACGCTTTGCGAAGCGACGCAGCTGCCGCCGGTACGTGCCGGAGAAAGGACCCGATACTATGGAAAACATTCTGATCAGCGCCTGTCTGCTCGGCGTCTGCTGCCGGTATGACGGCGAATCGAAGCCCATCATGCAGACCGTTGCGCTCATGGAGCGCTACCACCTCGTCCCTGTCTGTCCTGAGCAGCTGGGCGGACTGCCCACGCCGCGCGAGCCGTCGGAGCGGCAGGGCTGCGCCGTTGTGATGAAGAGCGGCACGGATGTCACGGCGCAGTACCGCCGGGGCGCGGAGCAGACGCTGCATCTGGCCCGGCTGTACGGCTGCAAGGCAGCCGTTCTGAAGGAGCGCAGCCCGAGCTGCGGCAGCGGGCGCATTTACGACGGCACGTTCTCCGGCCGCCTGACATCCGGAGACGGCGTAACGGCGGCGCTTTTGAAGGAAAACGGCATCGCCGTCTACGGCGAGAGCGAGATCGAAGCGCTCCTGTCCCAGCCGGAGCCGGACGAGCCCCAGCAGAGCCTGTTCTGACACATTGCTTTTACAGTGAACAGCCGGCGGAACGATGCGTTCCGCCGGCTGAATTTTTTATGTATGCATTAATTTCGGATGGACATCTCCATCAGAGAGAGCGCCTCGCGCAGGCTGGAATAGAAGCCTGCCGCCGTGCGCGGCACAGGCTTGGCGCCCTGGTACCAGTCGCACTGCTCCAGCGCCGTGTCGCCGAGCGTCCGGGCAAGACTCCTGCCGAGGCCCATCGCCTCGGCATACGGAAGGATGCGGTAAAAATACTGGCTGTCCTGCGCCAGCCGGGACTGCAGCTGGCTCTGCGTGACGCGCCGGAGGAACTTGCGGTAGCCACGCGTCTGCGCGACGATCTCGTCGCCAAAGGCGGTGCGCCTGCCGCCGTGGAGCGTCAGCACGCCGATCAGCACCTCGCAGGCGATCACCAGCAGCATCACAAGAACGCCCTCGCCGAGCTGCGCCATTGCCAGAAGCGCCGCCGCACACGCCGCAGCCAGTCCTGCCAGCGGCCATTTTCCCTGATAATACGCCGCAGGCGCATATTGGATCACCGCAAACAGTACGCCGCCGAGCACGAAGATCACGGCCAGCAGCAGCCAGCGCACGAAGCCTGACGGCAGGATCGGGCTTGCCGCCTCGGCGGCAGTCAGCGCTCCGGCCAGAATGCCGAGCGCACGCATAATGAGCGGATTGCCGCTGGTTTTGCGGTACATCCGCCTGACCCAGTAGCGCCGCAGGACCTCGTCGGCCTTTTCCGCCGTGCGCTTGTACAGAAGACTTACGACCTCGCACACGTCGCCCTGCGAAAACAGCATCTGGAACAACCTGACCTCTGCAGGGCGGCGCTCGTTGCCCATATCGACGCGGCGGCGCAGCACCACCCGCTCATTTTTGCCGCAGGAGATGGTCAGATATCCCAGACTTGCCCAGTGGCAGACCAGCATATTGAACTGGATCGGTCCGCCCGCCAGCAGGAACGGCATATCGCACGGCAGCGCCGCATCCGGCGGCAGCATCCGTGAGGATACGCGCACCCGTGCACTGCGCAGAGACGAGAACCAGTAAAGGAACGCCAGCGCGAGCAGCAGCAGAATGATTGCCGTGCCGGCCCAGCCGAACGAAAGCGTGGTATGCGCGCCGGAAAAATAGGACTTATCCAGCGTGAGGGTCATTTCGAGCGATTCATGGTCCTTCAGCCCCGTTTCGATCACGCCCGTGATGCGCGACTCGGAGACATCCAGATCGATATAGTCGGAGATCACGTCGCCGTGGTAGCCGCTGGTAAAGGCCGGATAGCTTTCAAACGGCTTGGGCAGCGTGACAGTAAAGACATATTTGGAGATGGGATAGTCCCATTTCGCGCTCATGAGCGGAAGGCTGAGCGTCTGCACGCCGTCGGCCTCGCTTGCAAGGCCCGAGATCGTATACATGACGGTAAACGAGCGCGTCCCGGTAAAGCCGTTTGCATCGGTCAGCACGAGCACGGGGCAGTCGCCGTCGGTCTGCTTCTGCGTCTGATAGCCCGCGACGGAGGCCTTCTTCGCGCCGGCGCTGAGCGGGAAGCGCAGCTGTGTCTGCGCGCCGCTGATCTCCAGCGTAAAGCTCTGCGTGACCTGACAAGAGCTGCTGCCGGTCAGGGTACAGTCTGTTTTCATTTCGGAAATAACGGGCTCCGCCGCGCAGACGCCTGTGCAGAGCGCCAGCAGGCACGCCAGCAGGAGCAGCAGCCGCTTCATGCGATCACCTCTTATGTTCATTTGCATCCAATTTACCACAAACGCGCCCATTTTGCAACCTCGGCCCGCAGGCCGCTTTTTTTCTTCCGCCATACTTGGCGGAAGGGTACGTTATGTGATACACTGTCGGCAGAATGCTTTTGATCGGAAAGGACAGATTTTATGACGCTTCGCGATACCGCTGACCAGATCATCCGCGCAAGTCTGCGCGCCGTGCAGCCGGACGCCGCCGTGCAGCGCGCGCTGCAGGAGTTTTCCTGCGCGGGGCGCGTCGTGCTCATCGCCATCGGAAAGGCCGCGTGGGCCATGGCGAACGCGGCGTGGGACACGCTCAGCACGCGCATCACCTCCGGCGCGGTCATCACCAAATACGGCCATAGCCGCGGCCCCATCGGCCCGCTTCAGATCTTTGAGGCCGGGCATCCGGTGCCGGATGAGGCCGGGCTCCGCGCCGCGCAGGCTGCGCTGGAGCTGACGCGCGGACTGCGGGAGGAGGATTGCGTGCTGTTTCTCATCTCCGGCGGCGGCTCGGCGCTGTTTGAGTCTCCGCTGGTGCCGCTTGCCGAGCTGGAGGATATCACCGGCCAGCTGCTCTCCTGCGGCGCGGATATTGTGGAGATCAATACCATCCGCAAGCGGCTGTCCGCCGTCAAGGGCGGGCGGTTCGCGCTGCACTGCCGTCCGGCGCCGGTCTTCTCGGTCGTGCTGTCGGATATTCTCGGCGACCCGCTCGACATGATCGCCTCCGGCCCTGCAGCGCCGGACAGCAGCACGTGCGCCGAGGCGCTGGCCGTCGTGCGGAAATACGGGCTGCGCCTGTCTGACCGGGCGCTGGCCTTCCTGCAGACAGAAACGCCGAAAGCACTGCCGAACGCAGTCTCCCGCGTGACCGGCAGCGTCCGCGCCCTCTGCGATGCGGCAGAGCAGGCGGCGCAGACGCTCGGCTACCGCTGCATCCGGCTGACCGACTGTCTGAGCTGCGAGGCGCGGGAGGCGGGGCGGTTCCTTGCCGCCGTCGCGCGGACGCACGCGTCACCGTCTGAGCCGCTTGCGTTTCTCGCCGGAGGCGAGACGGTCGTGCATCTGACCGGCTCCGGGCGCGGCGGGCGCAATCAGGAGGTTGCGCTGGCCGCTGCGGAAGGACTTGCCGGGCTTGCGCAGGCCGCCGTCTTCTCCTTTGGCTCCGACGGGACCGACGGCCCGACCGACGCCGCCGGAGGCTTTGTCGATCAGGACAGCTTCGCCGCGCTCCGCGCCGCCGGGCTTGACCCCGCCGACATTCTGCGGCGCAACGACGCTTATCCCGCGCTGGAGCGCATCGGCGGCCTCATCCACACCGGCCCCACCGGCACGAACGTCAACGATCTCGCCATGCTCCTCCTGCCGCGCCAGGAATGAGCGGCGCTATGCGTTTCCCTTCAGGATCTCCAGCGCCTGCTTTGTGTCGCAGTCGAACAGCTCGCGCTCCCCTGCCTCGACGAGCAGCAGCGCGTCCTCGTGCCGCCGAATGACGGACGAGCCGCCGCGGTCAGCCTCCAATGCGCACAGCTCCGGGAAGAACCGCGCCGGGAACAGGCACGGGTTGCCGCGCTTTCCGTTGTACGCCGCAGCGGCGATGCAGTCCGGGTTCGCCCGCCACGCGTCCACGACGCGCCGCACCGTCCCGGCCCGCAGCAGCGGTTGGTCGGCGACCATATATAAAATACCGGCGCAGTCCGCCATCGCCTGCGTGCCGAGGCGGATGGTGCGGCTGATGCCGTCCTCCGGCCGGTCGTTCAGGATCGTATCAAAGCCCGCCAGCGAAGCCTCCTCCAGAAGCGCCGGATACTGCGAGACGACCGTGACGCGGGCAAACATCTCCGCCGGGATCGCCGCAAGCGCCAGCGAGAACAGGCTCTGCCCGTCAAAGCGCGCGGCCAGCTTGTTTTCCCCGAAGCGGGAAGCATTCCCGGCCGCCATGACAAGACAGCCGGCGCGAAGCGCAGAACATTCAGCCATAGTTGCATGCTCCTTGTGATTTTCTACAAAACAGTATAGCTATTTTTGCATATTTGCGCAAGAATCATACAGCTTTTTCGACATTCGCGAAAAAAGCCGTTATTCAGAAAGTAGGATAATGCTTTTGCTTTCTCTTGAAAATGCAATATGCTACAATAGAAACAAATCAAAGTGGAGAACTGGCGGAAACCGCACGGAAACCGGCGGCTTTCGTCCATCACCCAGCAAAATGGAGGTAACCGAATGAACATCGTAGGCAAGAGCGAGGTTCGTGTCGACGCCTTTGACAAGGCGACCGGCCGGACAAAATACTATGATGATCTGGCCCCGAAGGATGCGCTGCTCGTCAGAGTCAAGCATTCGACCATTGCGCATGGCTTCGTCAAGTCGGTCGACATCAGCAAGGCCGAGAAGATCCCCGGCGTTGTGAAGATCCTGACCTGCTTCGACGTGCCGGACATCCCGTTCCCCACGGCTGGCCACCCGTGGTCGATGGACCCGTCCCATCAGGACATTGCCGACCGGCACCTGCTCAACCGGCACGTGCGCTATTACGGCGACGATGTCTGCGCTGTCATCGCCGAGGACGAGGTCGCGGCCATGCAGGCCGTGCGCGCCATCGAGGTCGAGTATGAGGAGCTGCCGTTCGTGCTCGACGTGCAGAAGGCCATGGAGCCCGGCGCGCCGCAGCTGCACGAGGCGTTCCCCAACAACATTCTCAAGCATACGACCGCAGCGGCGGGCAATTACGCCGAGGCGATCAAGGAGCCGGGCCTCATCAAGGTCGAGGGCTGGTACGAAACGCCGACCGTGCAGCACTGCCACATCGAGAATCACGGCTGCTTCTGCTATGAGGAAAACGGCCGCCTCGTCGTGACCAGCTCCACGCAGATCCCGCACATCGTACGCCGTATCGTCGGACAGGCCCTGGGCCGTCCGTGGGGCGATATCCGCATCATCAAGCCGTACATCGGCGGCGGCTTCGGCAACAAGCAGGACGCGCTGTATGAGCCGCTGTGCGCCTGGTGCTGCACGCAGGTCGGCGGCCGTCTTGTCAAGCTCGACTGCTCGCGTGAGGAAACCTTTGTCTCCAACCGCGTCCGCCACGCCATCCGCACGCACATCATCTCGTGGCTGCATCCGGACGGCACCATTGCCGCCAAGAAGGTCGAGTGCTTCTCCAATCAGGGCGGCTACGCCTCCCACGGCCATTCGATCGTGGCCAAGGCGCTCGGCTCATTCAACCAGCATTATCCCTGCCCCAACTTTGAGGGCGACGCTTACACCGTCTTCACCAACCGCCCGGCGGCGGGCGCCATGCGCGGCTACGGCATGCCGCAGGCATCGTTCGCGGACGAGTCCCACGCGGAGCAGTGTGCAGAGGCTGTCGGCATGACGCCGCTGGCCTACCGCTGGCAGAACCTGATGAAGCCCGGCTACGTCGACGGCTTCTCGAAAAACGAGCTTTACGAAGACTCCTACCGGCAGTGTATGGAAAAGGGTATGAAGGCCATCGGCTATGAGGAAAAGGTGAAGGCCTATGCCAACCAGACCGGCCCCATCCGCCGCGGCATCGGCCTTGCGACCTTCTGGTACAACACCGCCGTCTTCCCCATTTCGCTGGAAACCTCCTCCTGCCGTCTGCAGCTGAACCTCGACGGCACGGTCAATCTGCAGGTCGGCGAAACCGAGATCGGTCAGGGCGCAGACACAGCCTACGCACAGATGTGCGCGGAGATCCTTGGCCTGTCCGATTATAAAAAGGTACACGTTCTGTCCTGTCAGGACACCGACGTGACCCCGACGGGCCTCGGCGCCTACGCCTCCCGTCAGACCTTTACGGCGGGCTTCTCCATCCGGCAGACATCCGAGCTGCTGAAGCGGAAGATCCTCGAATACGCCTGCGAGCTCACGCGGCAGGCTACTTATAACATGGACATCATCGACTCCAACATCGTCCGCATCACCGATGGACGTGTGCTCATGAGCCTGTCCGAGCTGTCCATGACCGCGCAGTATAACCCCGTCCATTCCGAGCACCTCACAGCGGAATCGACCTACACCATCCGCAACAACGCCTATTCCTTCGGCTGCACGTTCGCCGAGGTCGAGGTTGATATCCCGATGTGCAAGGTCAAGCTGCTGAACATCGTGAACGTCCACGACTGCGGCAAACTCATTAACCCAGCGCTTGCCGAAGCGCAGGTGCACGGCGGTATGTCCATGGGCATCGGCTACGGCCTGTCCGAGCAGCTGCTGTTCGATGAGAAGACTGGCCGGCCGCTCAACAATAACCTGCTTGACTACAAACTTTCGACCTTTATGGATCATCCGAACCTCGAAGCCGAGTTTGTGGAAAACTATGAGCCGACCTCTGCGTTCGGCACCAAGGCGCTGGGCGAGCCGCCCGCCTGCTCCCCGGCTCCTGCCATCCGCAACGCCATTTATCACGCGACCGGCGTCGCCATCAACCAGGCGCCGATCACGCCGCACGTCCTCTTCGCCAAATTCACCGAAGCGGGTCTGATTCAGGACTGAGGGAGGAAACAGACTATGTATGATATGAAAGCGCTCTATGAAGCGTATACCGTCGAAGAAGCGGTCAAGCTCCGGCTGGAGCATCCCGAGGCGCAGATCATCGCGGGCGGCACGGACGTGCTCGTCCAGATGCGTGAAGGCCGCCGCGCGGGCAAGGAGCTGATCTCCATTCAGAAGATCGACTCCATGCGCGGCGTCAGCATGGATGAAGACGAGAACATCCGCATCGGCTCGCTTACAACCTTTTCCCACATTACGCATAATCCTATCATCATTGAAAAGATCAACGTGCTGGGCGAAGCCGTCGACATGGTCGGCGGCCCGCAGATCCGCAACGCCGGCACCATCGGCGGCAACACCTGCAACGGCGTGACCTCGGCGGACTCCGCCTCGACGCTCCACGCATGGGAAGCCATCATCGAGCTGACCGGCGTGAACGGCAAGCGGTACCTGCCCATCAAGGACTTCTACATCAAGGCCGGTACGGTCGACATCAACGTCGCCGAGGGCGAAATTCAGACCGCGATCCTGATCCCGAAGGCCTCGTGGGAAAACACGAAGGGCTTCTACATCAAATACGGTATGCGCAACGCTATGGAAATTGCCACGACCGGCTGCTCCGTCAATGTGCGGCTGTCCGCGGACAAGAAAACGTTCGACCGTGTGCGCATCGCCTACGGCGTCGCGGGTCCTGTGCCCATGCGCGCACCGAGCGCCGAGGCCGTTGTAAACGGCCAGCCCGTCACGATGGAGAACATTGAGGCCTTCTCCAGGGCCGTTCTGGAGGACATCAATCCCCGTGACTCCTGGCGTGCCAGCAAGGCGTTCCGCAAGCACATCGCTGTGGAAATGGCCAAGCGCGCGCTCATTGAGTCTGTCAAACGCTGTGGAGGTGAGATCTGATGGCACAGTACGCTCTTGTCAAATGCAATATCAACGGCAAAGACGTGGAAAAGATCGTCGACGTCCGCGCAAGCCTGACGGACATGCTCCGCAATGATTTCCGGCTCACATCCGTCAAAAAGGGCTGCGAGGTCGGCGAATGCGGCGCGTGCACCGCGCTCATTGACGGCGAGGCGATCAACACCTGCCTGTATCTGGCTGTCTGGGCCGAGGGCAAGCACATCATCACGCTTGAAGGCCTGATGAACCCTGACGGGACGCTTTCCGACGTGCAGAAGGCTTTCATGGAGGAAACGTCCATCCAGTGCGGCTTCTGCATCCCCGGCTTCATCCTGACGGCGACCGAGATCGTCAACTCCGGCAAGGAATACACCGACGACGAACTGCGCAAGCTTCTTTCCGGCCACCTGTGCCGCTGCACGGGCTACCAGAACATCTTCCGCGCCGTGAAAAAAACCATGCTCCGCCGCCTCGGCAAAAACGAGGAAGCAGAGCTGGTGCGATAATTCCCATACCGACGCCCCTTGTCATGCAACGCATGACAAGGGGCTTTTTTATTACAAGCGCAGGAATCTTGAAACGGCGATTGCTGTTTTGGGGATATAAGGAAATCCCCCTCCGGGCGGCGGACTGCCATTCGGAGGGGGTGCTGTTTATTTTTCCAGCTGCTTCTGCACGACCTGCACGATGCGTGCGATCGCGGCGCTCATAGCCGCATTGACAGCGAATTCCACGAGGAAGTTCACGCCGATGAACGCGACGAACAGAAAATAGACAATGTTCGTGCCGCCCGCGTAGTCCTGCAGAACGGGCTTGAAGACCGTGAGCATCCCGATGGCAAACACGCCGGTGTTCACGACCGGGGCCGTCAGCGCGGCGAGTATACAGCTGATCGTCTGCCTGTGCCGCAGCGCCTTTGCGACGAGTCCCGCACAAAGCCCGCACAGAACGGCCTTGCCGACGCACACGACGACGAGCCAGAACGGGCTTGCGACCCACAGGACGTTTGTAAATTCATCCGCGCCCGTGATGCCCGCAATCAGGCAGACGACCCCGAACACCGCGCCAAGACCGGCTCCCGCGCCGGGGCCAAAGAGGATCGCGCCGACGACGATGGGAACCAGCGTCAGCGAGATCGGAACCGGCCCGATGCGGATACCGCTTGCGACGGTCTGCAGGACGACGACCAGCGCGGCCAGCAAGGCCAGCGAGGTCAGACGGACGACGGATGCATGGTTTTTGCGATTCATAAGTACCTCCTGCTGTCACTCCGGATATTCCGGATGCAACGCAAATTTATTTGACAGCACTACACAATTACAGCGCACAGCTTGCTTGCATATTTTTCGCCATGCTTCACAAAAATCCTCGGAAATCCACAAAGGATTTCCTCCGGCTTTTGTTTGCCTGGCAAAAAATCCGCTGGCGCAATCTGTACACTGAAATTGTTCCGTGCAGTCATTTTATTTATACTTTTTCCAAATAAAGGATCACGGAATTTCTTCCTCGACCGGCTCGCTGGAAATGGGCGCGCCGTCCTTGATGGCCTGCCACTGCTCGCGCGTGATGAGCAGCTGACGGGGCTTCGAGCCCTCGAACGGGCCGACGATGCCGCGCTCCTCCATCTCGTCCATGATGCGCGCCGCGCGGGCATAGCCCAGCTTCAGACGGCGCTGGAGCATGGAGACGGAGGCCTGTCCGGTCTCCAGAATGACATCGACCGCCGCCGGGAGCATTTCGTCGCCGTCAGAGCCGTCTGTCTCTGCGGCTGTGCTGCCAGAGCTGCCGGAGCCGGTTTTCCCGCTCTCGGCCGCCTTTTTGTCGATCTCGGCCATGACGGAATCGGAGTATTCCGCTTCGCTGGATGCCTTGACGAAGGAGACGACCTCCTGCACCTCGTCGTCCGTGATAAAGCAGCCCTGCACGCGCTTGGGTTTGCCCTGTCCGAGCGGCGCATAGAGCATATCGCCCTTGCCGACGAGCTTTTCCGCGCCCGCCGTATCGAGAATGATGCGCGACTCCATCGCGGAGGCGACAGCGAACGCGATGCGTGAGGGGATGTTGGCCTTCATCAGGCCGGTGATCACGTCCGCGGACGGACGCTGCGTGGCAATGACCAGATGAATGCCCGACGCACGGCCCATCTGCGCGATGCGGCAGATCGATTCCTCGACCTCCTTGGCCGCGACCAGCATGAGGTCAGCCAGCTCGTCGATCACAACGACGATCTGCGGCATGGGTTCCAGCTCATCGTCCGCTGAGGCCCGCGCCTGCTTGTTGTAGGATTCGAGATCGCGGACGCCTGCGTCCGCCATCATGCGGTAGCGCCGCATCATCTCCGTCACCGCCCACTGCAGGCTGCCCGCAGCCTTTTTCGGGTCTGTGACGACGGGGATGAGCAGGTGCGGAATGCCGTTGTAAATGCCAAGCTCGACCATCTTCGGGTCGATCATGATGAGCTTGACCTCCTCGGGCTTTGCCTTATAGAGAAGGGAGATAATCAGCGAGTTCATGCAGACCGATTTGCCGGAGCCGGTCGTACCGGCAATCAGCAGATGCGGCAGCTTGCCGATATCGCCAATGATGCGGTTGCCGCCGATGTCCTTGCCGACAGCGAAGGACACGCGGGACTTGCACTTTTCAAATTCCGGCGAATCGATGACCTCGCGCGCCATGACGACCGAGACGATCCGGTTCGGTACCTCGATGCCGACAACGGAGATCTTGTCCGGGATGGCCGCGATGCGGACGCCGGACGCGCCGAGGGCCAGCGCGATATCGTCGGCCAGATTCGTGACCTTGGAGAGCTTCACGCCGCGCTGCAGCTCCAGCTCGTACCGCGTGACCGACGGGCCGCGCGTAACATTGATGATATGCGCCTCGATGCCGAAGGATTGAAGCGTGTCGCTCAGGCGCTCGGCGTTCTGCCGCATTTCCTCCGTGCCGTCGTGCGACTGGCCGCTTCCGGCCTTCAGGAGCGACACGGGCGGGAATTCGTATTCCGGCTTCTGCGGCTCCTGCTGGCCGATCTCCTGCGCGATCTGGGCCGCTTCGAGCTGCACGTCCGCCTTTTTGAGCTTTTCCGGCTGCTCCGGGATCTCGACCGGCGGCAGCGGCTGTGCAGCGGGAGCCGGCTTCGGCGCATCAAAATGGTCGATTATGAGCGGCGGCATCTGGTGCGGCAGCTCCATGGGAATGACATTCGACACAGGCGGCGCTTCCTCTGCCGGCGCTTTCTGTGCGTCCGTGATCAGCGCGTCAAACTGGGATTTATAATCCGTATGGACAGGCGGCTGCTCCGCCTCCTCCTGAGCAGGCGCCTGCGGCTCCTGCTGCGGTTCGGGCCGGGCCGCTTCGGCGGCCTTCTCCTGCCGGCGGCTGTTTTCCACAAAAACGTCCGGGCGCACCGGCGCGTTTTTTCTGCCCGCGGTCTTCTTCTCCGGCTGCTCCGGCATGGGGGGATCGTCGACCGGAAGGTCAAAGTCGCTTGCGCGGGAGGCCCGGCGCTGCTCCGTGCGCTGCACGTGCTCGATGTGCTTGTTCGCAACGGTATCGACGAGCACCTGCGCCGGGTCCTTGTGCTCGCGCTGCGGCTCGGCATATTCCGCGCGGGGCCGGTTCCTGATAGCCGTCACGATGCTTGCCACCGTCATGTTAAGACTTGTGATCAGGCTCAGCAGCATCCCCACGATCACGACCGCAGCCGCGCCGATGCGGCTGATGAGCGCTTCAAGGAGGCTTGCAAGGCCGCCTGCCAGAACGCCGCCCGCCGTGCCGTCGATGCCGCCGTCCCAGAGCGCGGAAATGACGCTCCAATCCCAGTCCGCGTCAAATTTTCCGCCGACCAGCTGCACCAGACTGCCGATCAGCATGGCCGTCAGGAACGTGCAGGTCACGCGCAGCGCGACGGGCCTGCCGTCGTGCAGGATCAGGATCAAAAAGCTCATGATGAACGAGAACGGCAGGATGTAAAAGCCCGCGCCGATCAACCCCCGGAACACCGACGTCATCAGATCCAGAAACGCCGCGTTCACCTTGAAGCAGCACAAGATCGTCAGCAGCGCAAGCAGGCCGCAGACCGTCGCGCCGATCTCGCGCCGGATGGGCGCAGACTGCTTTTTTGTTGTTTTTTTCCGTCCGCGGGAGGCCGTGGACTTTCTTTTGTTCGCAGAAGCCATGTGACCAAAACACCTCACGAGATCAGGGACAGGATCAGCGTCAACAGACCCGCACCCCAGCAGTAATAACAGAAGCCGCCGAATTTTCCGCGCTGCGCAATGCGGTTGAGCGCGAAAATGGCAAGATATCCGGAGACAAGCGCGGCGGCGACGCCGCACAGATACATCGGAACCTCCGCCCAGTTGATCCCGGCGGAAATTGCCTTTACGAGCGAAAGGAGATTCGCGCCGAGCACGGCGGGAATGGAAAGGAAGAACGAGAATTTGACGGCAAACGTCCGGTCAAACCCGCGCAGCATCCCGGCGGAGATCGTCGTCCCGGAACGCGACAAGCCCGGCACGACCGCGATCATCTGCGCAAGGCCGATGACCAGCGCATCCGAGAGCGTCATGGCCTTTTCCGTCTTGTTGCCGTGGCCGTAGCGGTCGGCGGCCAGCAGCAGAAAGCCCGTCGCGATCAGGGCAAAGCCGATGAAGAACGTATCGTAGAACAGGGAGTCAAGGTAGTCGCTCAGGAACGCCGCCGGGATGAGCGGCAGCGTCGCCGCGATGAGAAACAGCAGCAGCCGCCGCCTTGCCGGGTCCTGCCGCGCGCCGCGCTTGGGCTTTTGCAGGTGCAGCAGCATCAGGCCCTCGCGGCAAAGCCCGCGCAGCTCCGTATGATACGCGAAGATCACCGCCCCAAGCGTCCCCAGATGCAGCAGCACGTCGAACAGCATCTGGTTTTCCAGATCGCCGATGCGCAGGAAGTTTTGCAGGATCGCAAGATGTCCGGAGCTGGAGATCGGCAAAAACTCCGCAAGCCCCTGTATGAGCCCAAGTAAAATGGCTGTCCAATAGGTCATACCAGTTCCTCCGTCTGGAAAGTCGCCGCCCGCACCGGTCGGCATACCAATTTATATTAACACAGATTCAAAAATATTTCCACTATACGTTCGAAAAAAGCGTGTCAAAAAGAATCCGAGCGCTTCCATGTTTTTATGGCGCAATTTGCGGTTTTCTGTTATACTGGATGCAGGAAAACGACGATTAGGGTGTATCTGAAAACTCATGATGTGACCGGCAGCGAGGGATTTTTGCGTTGCGCAAGACATTTTTTCGCAGGAATACTGACGTATTTCAAGGAAAAATGACGCGGCGCACCGCAAAAAGGCCCGCTGTCCGGGTGCGTTGGGAGTTTTCAGATACACCCTAGCCCGGATTGCAAATCCCGGTAGGGGCGGACGACTCTGTCCGCCCCTACGAACACTTTGAATATCTCACATAAAAACGACAGAAAGGAATGCAAACTATGATCTATAAGGACTTTCAGGGCTTGAAGCTTTCGCAGCTCGGGTTCGGCACGATGCGGCTGCCGCTGCGGGAGGACAAATCCATCGACGCGGAGCAGGCTGCCGCCATGACGTCGGAGGCCATTGCGAAGGGCGTCAACTATTTTGATACCGCCTGGCCGTATCACGGCGGCAAGTCGGAACTCGTCATCGGCGAAATTCTGAAGCAGTACCCGCGCGAGAGCTTTTATCTGGCCGACAAGTTCCCCGGACACCAGATCGCGCCGAGCTATGACGTGAAGGGCGTGTTCGAAAGGCAGCTGAAAAAGTGCGGCGTGGAGTATTTCGATTTCTATCTGCTGCACAACGTCTATGAAAATTCCATCGCCGTCTACGAAGACGAGCGCTGGAACATCCTCCAGTATCTGCTGGAGCAGAAAAAGAACGGGCGCATCCGCCATCTGGGCTTTTCGACGCATGCGGGACTGCCTGCGCTGGAAGCGTTTCTGGAAAAGCACGCGAACGAGATGGAATTCTGTCAGATCGAGCTGAACTATCTCGACTGGACGCTGCAGCAGGCGAAGGAAAAATGTGAGCTGCTGAACCGGTACGGCATTCCCATCTGGGTCATGGAGCCGGTGCGCGGCGGGAAGCTGGCGAATCTGCCCGCTGCCGCGCAGGAAAAGCTGCACGCGCTGCGGCCGGAGGCCACCGACGCGTCCTGGGCGCTTCGGTGGGTGCAGGAGATCCCCGGCGTGACGATGATCCTCAGCGGTATGTCCAACATGGCGCAGATGCAGGACAATCTCGCCACGTTTGACCATCCGGAGCCCCTCAGTGCCGAAGAGCAGGCGCTGCTGCTGGAGATCGCGGAGGGCTTCAAGTCCGCCGTTCCGTGCACGGCCTGCCGCTACTGCTGCGACGGCTGCCCGCAGGAAATTGACATTCCGCAGATGCTGCGTGTTTTGAACGAGCTTCGCGTCGTGCCGTCCACGAACGCGATCATGGCGGTCGAAGCCCTGCCGAAGAGCCGGAAGCCGCAAAGCTGCCTCGGCTGCGGCGCGTGCGCGGCGGTCTGTCCGCAGAAAATCGACATCCCCGGCTGTATGCAGGAGCTGGCGGAGCGCATCGCGAAGCTCCCGAGCTGGGCTGAGATCAGCCGGCAGCGCGCAGCGGAGCAGCCGTAAATTATTAAATTATTTGTGAATTCTTTTTTTTCGGGATGATTTTCCCGCCGGCCGTGTATATAATGAATACTTGAAATCTTAAGAGGATTTTCAGAAAATCTTCATGTTCGGCAGGTGTTCATTCGTCATGCTCTATGTGTTCCTCGCGCTTGCGCTGCTCTCCGGCTGCGCGCTGACGTATGCCGCGTCCGGCTTTGCCTCGCTTGCGGCTGTGTGGCAGGTTCCCGTGTTCTTTCTCGGCTGCTTTCTGGCGCTTGTGGTGCTGTTTCTGCTGGTCGTGCTCGTCTCGTGTCTGTTTGTCGACCCGAAAAAGCTGCTGGAAAAGCCGAGCGGCTATTTCCGGTTCCTCCTCAACGAGTTCTGCCGCATTGCGCTGGCACTGGGCGGCGTCCACGTCAATGTGACGGGGCTGGAAAAGGTCCCGCGCAAGGGCCGCTTCCTGCTGGTCAGCAACCACCGGTTCGCGTTCGACCCCATCGTGTTTTACGCCGTCATGCCGTGGGCGGAGCTGGCGTTCCTGTCCAAAAAGGAGAATTTTTCGATCTTTATTGTCGCACAGGTCATGCGCGAGGTACTCTGCCTGCCGGTCGACCGGAACAACGACCGCGAATCGCTCAAGTCTATTCTCAAGGCCATCCAGTTCATCAAGGACGACAAGGCCTCCATCGCCGTATTCCCGGAGGGCGGGACGAACAAAACGGGCGCTCCGCTTCTCCCCTACCGCAGCGGCGTGTTCAAGATCGCGCAGAAGGCGAATGTGCCCATCGTGGTCTGTTCGCTGGTCAATTCCCGCGCAATTCTGCACAATATGTTCCGCAAGCACACGGAGGTCTGGCTGGACGTGCTGGACGTCGTTCCTGCGGAGGAGCTGGCCGGAAAAACGGCCATTGAGGTCGGCGAACGCGTCCACGCGGTCATGGAGGCCGGGATCGTCGCCCGTGAGACGGAGCAGGGGCTGCGCGCATAAAGCGTCCAGAATTCTCGTTTCCCCTTTACATCCCGCCGGTTTTCCTGTATAATATACCCCGACAATTTTGAAAAGTGTGGGAAAAGCATGATTGAATTCGATGAATATAAGGTAAAGCTCAATAATATCCGCCCCAGGCTGGACGCGCTGGCGGACTCCCTCGGCATTGAGGCCGCGAAAGAGGAAATCGACCGCCTGCACGCGCAGATCGATTCCGAGGGCTTCTGGGACAATCAGGAGATCTCGCAGAAGGTCATGAAGCAGAGCCGGACGCTGGAGGCCAAGGTCGCGCGATACGAAAAAATGTGCAGCCAGTGGGACGATCTGTATACGCTCTGCGAAATGGCGCTGGAGGACAACGACGACTCCATGCTCCCCGAATTGACCGAGGGCTATGCCCAGCTCGAGCAGGAGATGGAAAACGCACGGCTTGAGACGCTTCTTTCCGGCGAATATGACAATAACAACGCCATCGTCTCGTTCCAGGCGGGCGCAGGCGGCACCGAGGCGCAGGACTGGGCCTCGATGCTCTACCGGATGTACACGCACTGGACCGAGCAGCATGGCCTGACCTACAAGATCCTTGACTATCTCGACGGCGACGAGGCGGGCATCAAATCCGCCAGCATTCTCGTCGAGGGTGAGAACGCCTACGGTATGCTCAAGAGCGAAAACGGCGTCCACCGCCTTGTGCGCGTGTCCCCGTTCGACGCAAACGCCCGCCGTCAGACGTCCTTTGCCGCAGTCGAGGTCATTCCGGAGATCACGGACGATTCCAAAGACGTCGAGATCCGGCCTGAGGATATCGAAATGCAGGTCTACCGCTCCTCCGGCGCGGGCGGCCAGCACATCAACAAGACAAGCTCCGCCGTGCGTCTCATTCACAAGCCGACCGGCATCGTCGTCTCCTGCCAGACGCAGCGCGATCAGTTCCAGAACCGCGAGACGTGTATGCGGATGCTGCGCTCGAAGCTCATCGAGATCAAGGAGCGTGAGCATCTGGACAAGATCTCCGATATCAAGGGCGCACAGCTCAAGATCGAATGGGGCAGCCAGATCCGCAACTACGTTTTCATGCCCTATACGCTCGTCAAGGACACGCGGACAGGCTTCGAAACATCCAACGTCAACGCCGTCATGGACGGTGCGCTCGACGGCTTCATCAACGCCTATCTGACTTGTCTTGCCACAAATACGTGGGTCACAAAGAGCTGATTTCTGCGGAAAACGGTAAAAATGCTCTTGCATTCACATCTGAATTGTGATATGATTTTCTAGCTGTTTGAAACAGCCTGATAAAATATGATCTCGGCGAGCCGTCTGCCGACGAAGGGCGGCAAATGGTTTGGAGGAATTTTCATGAACGCTCTGCATACGATTTTAACGATCATTCAGGTCATTCTGGCCGTCGGCCTCGTCGTCATCGTGACGATCCAGTCCGGCAAGTCCGCAGGTCTGTCCGGTGCCATCGCCGGCGGCAGCGGTGATACCTACCTCGGTAAGAACAAGAACAAGGGCCTCGACGCGAAGCTCGCCCTCGCCACCAAATGGGTCGGCGGCGTGTTCATCGTCCTGACGCTGGTTCTGAACCTGTTCTGATGCAAAACAACTTACCGCCGCTCTGCGATGCAGAGCGGCGGTTTTTTGTGTGCTCAGCGCCCACCGGCCCGGGGTTACAGATTTCCGGGCTCCGGCGGTTCCGATGCATTGTCCGGCCTTTCAGGCGGCGTACCGCCATCCGGGTTTTCCGGCGGAGTGCCGCCGGTGATGGTCATGGAGCCGTTGGAGTCAAAGCCGTCGCCGTCCGTCGTATAGGCGCTGATCGTGCCGCCGGAGATATCCATGGAGAAATCAAAGCCGGACAGGTCGGAATTGGCCGCGTTCAGGCAGTCGTCCGAGGCACGGATGCGGATGTCGCCCGAAGCGACGTGCAGCGCCGCGGCCTCCAGCCCCTCATCGCAATCCGTGATCGAGATCGCAGGCCCGTCCGTGCCCTCCGCGCCGATCTGGAGCGTGTAGTCGCAGTGGATCGCGTCGTCTGCGGCGGAAATGGTCAGATCGCCGCTTTCGATCGTCAGCAGCTGCGCGGACTGCAGCCGCTCTTCTTTTGTGACGGGGCGTATCAGCATATGAAATGATCCTCCTGTTTCAAAAAGTGCATTAAAAAAGCAAACAAAGGCCGAATGCAGTTGGTATGCACCAAACGCCTTCCCCGGCGGGGGCAATGTCATCAACTTAAGACCATAGACGGTTTGTTTTACGCAAAAACCGTTGAAATGCAACCGCAGTTGGTAGGGGCGGGGCTCTGCTCCGCCCGGCAGAATGCAGTGAATTCCTTCGAGAATTTGCGGCGAATCCGCAAGCAGTTACCTCTTTGGATGTAGGGGGCAGCTGTGAATTCGCCGAAGATTCCCGTAAAATCGGTACATCCCGCGGGCGGACAGAGTCGTCCGCCCCTACAGAGAGTGCGAAGGGTTGTTGTAGGGGCCGACGACTCTGTCGGCCCATTGAGAAGTTACAAATTCGCCGTAGATTCCCGTAAAAACGGTGCATTCTGCCGGGCCGATGTGTACCGGCAAGCGGCAGACCCACATCCGTAACGCTCCTTCGTCGCGAACGGCTGTGACCGGCATCGGCCTCTACGGCCAAGCGGGTAAGTGCATACGGATTCGCCGAAGATTTTCGATAATTCGGTGTATCCTGCCGGGCGGAGCAGAGCCCCGCCCCTACCAACTGCATTTGTTTTGCCGTTTTTTCGCATAAAACAAATGCACCGGTCTTAAGTTGATGACATTGCCCAGCGGGGAAGCCTTGACCACAGTATACCAAGGCGAATATCCGCCTGCTCATTGCAGGCCTGTGCAGCCTTATGCACAAGGAGGGGCACGACGGCGCTGAAGTTTGCGTCGGCTATGACCGCCGATTCCTGTCCAAGGAATCGGCGCACTGGGCGGCAGAGGTCATGGCGGGCTATGGCTTCCGGCCCTATGTCATCAACCGCTCCTCCCCTACCCCGCTCATGATGTTCATGGTCAAGACCCGCGCCATGCCCTACGGCATCGCCGTCACGGCCAGCCATAACCCGGCCATCTACAACGGCATCAAGGTCTTCACCGCCGGAGGCCGGGACGCAGACCGCACGGTCACGGATAAGATCGAGGCTGAGATCGCCCAAATAAATCCGGATACGATCAAATCCATGGACTACGACGCCGCCGTCGCGGCGGGCATGATCACCGAGCACAACCCGACGAATGAATATATCGACAGCATCCTGTCCGCCATTGACGTGGAGGCCATCAAGAACGCGCAGCTGCGCATTGCGCTCGATCCCATGTATGGCGTCAGCCAGACGAGCCTGAGCATGATCCTCATGACCTGCCGCTGCGATCTGGAGATCATCCACGACCGCCACGACACGCTCTTCGGCGGCAAGCTTCCCGCGCCGAACGAGGACACGCTCGGCCCACAAGCTTGCGCTTCAGCAGTACCTGTTTGAACAGCACGCCTGCCCGGAATTTGAATGCGTTGACCACATCAGCCGCGAGGACGGCTGCAAGGTCTATTTTACGGACGGCAGCTGGGTCATCTGTCGCTTCTCCGGCACCGAGCCGCTCCTGCGCATGGCTGCCGAGGCTGAGACAGACGAAAAAGCCCAGTCCTATATCCAGACCTGGAAAGCCTTCCTGTCGCTCTGAGCGCAGCGCTTGACAGTCCGCGCTTTCGGTGGTATAACTACGCCATCAAAAAGCCGGTTGAACCAGCAGAAAGCGTGTTTTCCATAGAAATTCAGGTTCGTGCATATACGCAGGCAGACCTTCCGGCGCTGATCCGCATCTGGAACGAGGTTGTGGAGGACGGCGTGGCCTTTCCGCAGGAGGAGCTGCTGGACGCTTCCTCCGGCGCAGCCTTTTTCGCAGAGCAGACCTGTACCGCCGTCGCGGAGGACCGGCAGACCGGCCATATTTACGGTCTGTACATCCTGCATCCCAACAACGTCGGCCGCTGCGGACACATCTGCAACGCCAGCTACGCGGTCGAGCGGGAAGCGCGCGGTCTGCACATCGGCGAAAAGCTGGTGTCCGACTGTCTCCGGCAGGGCCGGGCGCACGGCTTCCGCATCCTGCAGTTCAACGCCGTCGTCGCCAGCAACACACACGCGAGGCACCTGTACGAGCGCCTCGGCTTCCAGCCTCTCGGCGTCATCCCCGGCGGCTTCCGCATGAAGGACGGCCATTATGAGGACATCTGCCCATATTATCACGTGCTGTAAACGCACAGCCTGCGCCGCAAATGCTGCGGCGCAGGCTGTGCGTTTGTCTTCAGGACGCTTTTCCGGACGGGGCGAGGAACCACAGATAATCCGGCAGCGTGATGCGGCGTGAGACGAAGCTGCGCGGCACCTGATACGGGTCCATGCCGGTCTGATAGGTCCAGCCGTCCATGCGCAGGGCAAATGTGTAATAATCCTTCGCCACGTCCATCGTCAGGTGACTGTATTTGCCCTCCGGGTAGCACAGCACGTACGGGATCTGTCCCGTCGCGGCGGCCAGCGCCGCGTTGGAAAGCTCCATCTCCTGCCGGAGCGCAGGTTCGTCCATGGCGCTGAGATTTCCGTGCGTGTAGGTATGGCTCTGGATGCTGACGAGGCCGGAGGCCGCCAGCTCATATACCTGCTCCTGCGTCATCTTGTGCTGGCTGCCCATGGCATTGCCGATGACAAAGATGGTCGCCTTGGTCTGATACTTTTCCAGCAGCGGATAGAGCACCGTGTAATTGTCGTCATATCCGTCGTCGAAGGTCAGAATGACCGGCTTTTCATAGTCTTCGATGTGCGCAAGGTCTGAGAACCAGATCGGCTCATATCCGTTTTCCTGCAAATATTGCAGCTGCTCCTCCATCCCGGCCTCGCTGACAAACAGATCGGAATATCCCCAGATCTCGTCCCCCACGGCGTGGTACATGAGGACCGGCACGTTCCAGCCCTCGGGGATCTGGCCGACGGTCTGCCGCCGTGCCAGATAGCGAAGCCCGTCCGGGGCTTCGCCCCATTCCAGCCCGAGCCGCTGTGCGGTCTCTGCCAGCGGGATATACTCCCGGCCCTGAAATTGAACTGTCTCCAGTCCTTCCAGCTGTGCGTCGGCATTTAGGGTCTTTGCCGCCTCCAGCACGTCAGCCAGCGCGGCCCATTGCGTCTCATCCGCCTGATAAAGCTCCGTCAGCCGTCCCAGCAGCCAGACCGGTTCCGACAGCAAAAGCGCAGGTTCCGGCTCCTCTTCGATGATAGGCTCCACCGGCGGTTCAACCGGCGCGGGCGGCTCCTCCGGAGATTGCACCTGCGCGGCGGGAGGCTCCGGCAAAGCCGCCTCCGGCGCGGCGCAGGCGCAGAGCAGCGCCAGCAGGAAAAAGCAGGCAAGCAGGCAGGAAATACGCATTTGGGATCCCTCTTCGTTTCGTTTTTTGTCAGTTTACCATGATTTTTCAGGCAAAACAAGTCCGGGGAGCAGTTTTTCTTGACGGCAGTGCCGCTTCTGACTATAATAATGTATATTCCAAAAAGGAGACGGCGCTTCGTCATGCTTCTATCGTTTTTTCAGCGGCTCGGAAGGCCGTTTCGCACCATGCGGCCGGGACGGCTGATCGTTCTGGTGTTCCTCTTCATCATCCTGCTCGGCGCGGGTCTTCTGTGCCTGCCCGCCGCATCGCGCTCCGGCGAACCCACGCCGTTTCTGACGAGCCTGTTCACCGCGACTTCTGCGACCTGCGTGACGGGCCTCATCCGCGTCGACACCGGGACGCACTGGGCTATGTTCGGCCAGGTCGTCATTCTCCTGCTCATTCAGATCGGCGGTCTCGGCTTTATGACCATCGCGTGTCTGTTTTTCTTCGCGCTCCGCCGCAAGATCGGCCTGCGGGAGCGCATGGTGCTGGCACAGGCCCTCGGCAGCGACAGCTACAGCGGCATCGTGAGCCTTGTGCGCAATATCCTGCGCGGCACAGCCGCGGTCGAGGGGGCGGGGGCGCTCATTCTGTTTTTCCGCTTCCTGCCGGAGTTCGGCTTCGGAAAGGCTCTGTGGTACGGCGTGTTCCACTCGATCTCCGCGTTCTGCAACGCGGGCTTTGACGTGCTTGCGGATACAGACGTAGGCGGGAGCCTCTGCCGCTACGCGACAGACCCGGTCGTGAATTTCACCATCATGGCGCTCATCATCATCGGCGGCCTTGGCTTCGCCGTCTGGGGCGACATCCGGCACAACCGCCGCTTTTTCCGCATGAGCGTCTATACGAGACTGGTCATTCTCATCACAACAGTCCTGATCTTCGGCGGCGCGGGAATTTTCGCCGCGCTGGAATGGAACAATCCCGGCACGCTTGGCGGCCTGACCCCGTCGCAGAAGCTGATGGCGGCGCTGTTCCAGTCGGTCACGCTCCGCACGGCGGGCTTTGCGACCTTCGACCAGAACGCGCTGTCAGACATATCAAAGGCTGTGGCAGATTTTCTGATGCTTGTCGGCGGCTCGTCCGGCTCGACGGCGGGCGGCGTGAAGACCGTGACGGTCGGCGTGATTCTGCTTGCCGCGTGGTCGACCGCGCGCGGCAGGACAAGCGTGCAGATCATGAAGCGCCGGATCCCGCAGCAGGCCGTTGCGAACGCGTCCGCGCTGTTCATTCTGGTGCTGCTGCTGTCCGGCCTCGGCGCGGCGTTTTTGAGCATCGCGGATCATGTCAGTCTGGAAAACGCGCTGTATGAGACGATTTCTGCGCTGTGCACCGTCGGTCTGACGACCGGCATCACGAGTTCACTGTGCGCCGCATCGCAGATCGTTCTGGTCATTTTTATGTTCTTCGGGCGGCTTGGGATCATGACCATCAGCGTCGGCTTCATGGCCGCCGACCGCGCCGAAGAACGCGTCAGCTACGCGGAAACAAAAATCATGATCGGGTGAGCGGATAAGGCGGCAGAATATACCGATTTTACGGGAATCTTCGGCAAATTCGCAGCTTCCCAATGGGCCGACAGAGTCGTCGGCCCCTACAACGACCCTCGCTAACCCCTGTAGGGGCGGACGACTCTGTCCGCCCGCAGAATATACCGACTTTACGGTAATCTTCGGCAAATTCGCAGCTTCCCAACGGGCCGATGTGTGCATCGGCCCCTACACTCCAATGGGTGAGTGCGTCCGATTTTTTTGAAATTCCACCTGAACGACCGGCGGTTATACGCAGACAAAGGGAGTAAAACCATGAAAAAAACATATATTGTAATTGGACTTGGACGCTTCGGCTGTGCGGTCGCACAGCGGCTGTATGAGCTTGGGAGCGAGGTGCTGGCGATTGATCTTCGGCCTGAGCTTGTGCAGCGGATGGAGAGCAAAGTCACCTGCGCCGCCGTGTGCGACGTGCGGGATGAGGACGCACTGCGCACGCTCGGCGTGCGCAATTACGACTGCGCTGTCATCGCCATCGGCGGCGATTTGGCTACGAGCGTCGTTGCGACGCTGAACCTCAAGGAGCTGGGCGTGCAGAGCGTCGTGTGCAAGGCCACTGACGAAACACAGCGCCGGGCGCTGGAAAAGATCGGGGCAGATCATGTCGTCGTGCCGGAACGTGAATCCGGCATCAAGCTGGCGCAGTCTTTGACCTCGTCGAGCATTCTGGACTTTATCGAGCTTTCGCCGGACTGCGGCATTGCCGAGCTGCAGACGCCGAGCGAATGGTGCGGCAAGAGCATCCGGGAGCTGGATATCCGCGCAAAATACGGCGTGAACGTCATCGCCGTGCGGGAAAACGGAAAGGTACACGTCACGCTGGACGCGAACCGCCCGCTGAACGAGCATATCACGCTTGTCCTGCTCGGCGAGAACGACCGGCTCGCGAGGGTGAAGCCGTGATGGAGGAAACAATCACAAGCCGCCGGAACCCGCTTCTGGCGCACACGAAAAAGCTGCTCACCTCGCGCGCCTACCGCGAAAAATCCGGCGAATTCGCCGCCGACGGCGTGAAGCTGCTGGCGGAGGCCGCGCGTTGGTACCCGGGGCTGCATACTGTGATTGCGGAGGAACACGTAGAATTATGTAAACTATCAGATACCGTGCGCGTTGTCCGTGTACCCAGGGATGTGATGCAGTCCGTCTCTCTGATGGACGCGCCGCAGGGCGCGATCTTCCTCTGCCGCCTGCCGGAGCGGAAGCCCGGCACGATCCTGCCGGGGACGCTTCTGCTGGACGGCATTCAGGACCCCGGCAATCTCGGCACGATTCTCCGCACGGCGGACGCGCTGGAGGTTCCGGTCGTGCTGCTGGACGGCTGCGCCGACACGTATAACCCCAAGACGGTCCGCGCCTCCATGGGCGCGGTGTTCCGCACCCAGCCTGTCAGCATGACGAGGCAGCAGGCCATCGCCGCCTGCCGGGAAGCGCATATCCCGCTGTTGGCGACCGCCATGTCAGCTGATGCTGTCGATCTGCGGCAGGCTGATCTGCGTGCTGCAGCGGTCGTGATCGGCAGCGAGGGACAGGGAATTTGTCCAGAACTATTCGCGGCTGCGGAGCAGAAAATCATCATCCCCATGTCCCCGCGCTGTGAGTCTTTGAACGCGGCAGTCGCCGCGACGATCGTTCTGTGGCAGATGAAGCGCTGAAGACACGAAAAAATCCGAGAAAGACAGAGGGATTTTTATGCTGGAATACTGGTTGTGGCTGACCGGTCGCAGGGGCGTGGGACTGCGCGGGCTGCGTGCGCTGCTAGAGCAGTTCGGAACGCCCGAGGCGGTCTACTGCGCGGCAGAGCAGGATTACCCGCAGGCGCTGCGCCCGGAGGGGCGCGCTTCGCTTGCCGATAAGGAGCTTGCGCCTGCGCGGCAGATCCTGCAGCAGTGCTACCGGAAGAACATCCATGTTCTGACGTTTCAGGACGCCGCTTATCCGAACCGGCTCAAAAATCTTGACGATGCGCCTCTGGTATTGTATTATCAAGGCGTTTTCCCGGATTTTGACGCGGAACCGGTCATCGCCATGGTCGGCACGCGCAAGGCCTCCGCGTATGGGCTTCTTCAGGCGAAGCGCCTCGGCTATGAGCTTGGCCGCTACGGCGCAATTATTGTATCCGGCGGCGCTGCCGGAATTGACACCATGGCACTGCGCGGGGCCATATCCTCCGGAACAGCGCCGGTGGCTGTGTTTGCCTGCGGCGTGGATATCGACTATCCGGCAAACAACCGGAGTCTGTTTGAGGATCTTCGCGCCCACGGCTGCGTCATCAGTGAGCTTCCGCCCGGAACGCCGCCGCTGGCGGAGCATTTTCCGCCCCGCAACCGCATTCTGAGCGGTCTTGCGCTCGGCTCCGTGGTCGTGGAAGCGCCCAGAAAGAGCGGCGCGCTCATCACCGCCCGCCACGCGCTCGAACAGGGCCGGGATGTGTTCACGCTGCCCGGAAATCTCGGAAATCCGACCTGCGAGGGCAATATCCAGCTGCTCAAGGAGGGCGCGATCCTGATCTCCGAGGGCTGGGACGTTTTACAGGAATATACCTATCTCTATCCGGATCTGCCCCTGCGCCAGAGGCCGCTCGGCGCCATGACGCTCGGCCCGCAGGAGACGAAGGACAACCTTGTTGTGGCGGAAACTTCGTCCAACCCGGAAAAAACTGACACAAAAGCCGTTGACAAGCAGGAAAACAGGGCTTATATTGACGTACAGGAAATTTTGCCGCGCGTATCTGCCGACGAAGCCGCCGTTCTGCGGCAGCTGGAGGGCGGAAAGCAGCCGGTCGACCGGATGATTGACGAAACGCAGCTGCCCGCCGGGCGCGTACTGTCCGCGCTGACGCTGCTGGAGGTCAAGGGCTTTGTCAAGCGGCTGCCGGCCCGGTATTATGAGCTGGCGAAAAAATAACATGGAGGCGTCTATGCCGAACGCAAAACAGAATCTGGTCATCGTGGAGTCTCCCTCGAAGGCCAAAACCATCGGAAAATATCTTGGCCCCGACTATCAGGTCAAGGCCAGCATGGGCCATCTGCGCGATCTGCCGAAGAGCACGCTGAGCGTCGATATCGAGCACGATTTTGAGCCGGAGTACCAGCCGCTCAAGGGAAAGGAAGACATCATCGCAGACCTGCGCAAGGCCGCGAAGGGCTCCGGCCGCATCTACCTTGCAACCGACCCGGACCGCGAGGGCGAAGCCATCTCGTGGCATTTGAAATATCTGCTGAACATTCCGGATAACGAGACATACCGCGTGACCTTCAACGAGATCACACGCAACGTCGTGCAGGAATCCATCCAGCACCCGCGTCCCATCGACCAGAATCTCGTCGACGCGCAGCAGGCGCGCCGCGTGCTCGACCGCATTGTCGGCTATCAGCTCAGCCCCCTGCTCTGGAAAAAGATCCGCAAGGGCCTGTCCGCCGGACGCGTGCAGTCTGTCGCGACCCGTCTGGTCGTCGACCGCGAGAACGAGATCCGTGCCTTTGTCCCGCAGGAATACTGGACGCTGGATGTAAATCTGAACCGCGCCGGCAAGCCCGGCAGCTTCACCGCGCACTACTACGGCGACCCGCAGAAGCGCGAGCTGACGAGCGAGCAGGATGTGCAGTCCGTTCTGGACGCGCTGGAGGGCCAGCCGTTTTCCGTGACCGGCGTGAAGAAATCGGAGAAAAAGCGCACCCCCGCGCCGCCCTTTATCACCTCGACACTCCAGCAGGAGGCATCGCGCAAGCTCAACATGACCCCGCGCCGCACGATGATGATCGCGCAGCAGCTCTATGAGGGCGTAGAGATCTCCGGCGAGGGCTCCGTCGGCCTCATTACCTACATGCGTACCGATTCCCTGCGTATCTCCGAGGAGGCGCTGGCCGCTGCAGGCGACGCGATCCGCAGCCGCTACGGCGCAGCCTATTACGCCGAACCTCGCCGCTACAAGCCGAAGTCCGGCGCGCAGGACGCGCACGAGGCTATCCGCCCGTCAAATGTCGCGCTCTATCCCGAGGCGGTCGAGCACGATCTGACCAAGGAGCAGTACCGGCTCTATAAGCTCATCTGGAGCCGCTTCATCGCGTCGCAGATGACCAATGCGCTGTACGACGTGACGGCGATTGAGGCCGCCTGCGGCAGCCATGTCTTCCGCGCGACCCACCAGAGCATGAAATTCTCCGGCTTTACCGCCATTTATGAGGAAGGCCGCGACGACGAGCAGGAAAAGCTCGATTCCCCGCTGCCCGACCTTGCCCCCGGCGAGGCGCTCACGGCCTCCGGCTTTGACAAGCAGCAGCACTTCACCCAGCCGCCCGCACGCTATACGGAGGCGTCTTTAGTGCGCGCGATGGAGGAAAAGGGCGTCGGCCGTCCGTCGACCTACGCGGCGATCATCGCCACGATCCAGGATCGCGAATACGTCATCAAGACCGACAAAAAGCTCTCGCCGACGAAGCTCGGCGAGGTGGTCAACGGACTGATGATGGACCGCTTCCCCAATATCATCAGCGTCGAATTCACCGCCGACATGGAAAAGCAGCTCGACCAGGTCGAGGCCGGACAGCGCCGCTGGAAGAGCGTGCTGGAGGAGTTCTACACCGGCTTCCATCAGGAAATGGTCGATGCGGAGGAGGCGCTGAAGGACACCCGCCTCAAGGTGCCGGATGAGGTCTCGGATGAAAAATGCGAAATCTGCGGCCGGAACCTTGTCGTGAAAACGAGCCGCTTCGGCAAATTCCTCGCCTGCCCCGGCTACCCAGAGTGCAAGTTTACAAAGCCGATTACGGAAAAAATGCCGGGCCGCTGTCCGAAGTGCGGCAGCGCGATTTTAAAGCGCAAGAGCAAGCGCGGCTACGCCTATTACGCGTGTGAGCGCGGCGCGGCCTGCGGCTTTATGACGTGGGACGTGCCGACGGATCAGGATTGCCCGGTCTGCGGCCAGACGATGTTCAAGCGCTCCGGCAAGGGCGCAATGAAGCCGTTCTGCGCGAATCCCGAGTGCTCGAACTTCCTGCCGGAGGACAAGCGCGGCTACCGCCGCAAGTCCACAGCCTCCGGCGAGGCCGCAACTGCGGAATCCAACGCCGAGGCCGCTGCCGAAGCTGCGCAGAAGCAGGCAGAGGAAAAGAAAGCCGCAAAGAAAGCGGCAGCGAAAAAGCCCGCCGAAAAGGCAGCTGCAAAGAAGCCTGCCGCGAAGAAGGCAGCGGCAAAAAAGCCCGCGGCCAAGAAGCCGGCTGCGAAAAAGGCCGCCAAAAAGACCGAGCCGGAAGACGATCTTCCGTTCTGATACAGAGATAGAAAGGACGCCCCAATATGCTGGAAGTGAAAGTGATCGGCGCGGGTCTTGCGGGCTGCGAGGCCGCGTGGCAGCTGGCCGAGCGCGGCATTCATGTGACGCTGACCGAGATGAAGCCGCACAAAATGACGCCCGCACACCACTGCGCGGACTTTGCGGAGCTTGTCTGCTCCAACTCCCTGCGCGGCGACCGGCTGGAAAACGCCGTCGGCCTTTTGAAAGAAGAGCTGCGGCGGCTGCACAGCCTGATCCTGACCTGCGCGGAGGCAAACCGCGTCGAGGCAGGCGGCGCATTGGCCGTCGACCGCTACGGCTTTTCCGGCATGGTGACGGAAAAAATCAAGTCGCACCCCAACATCACCGTCGTGGAGGCGGAGGAAACCGAGGTCCCGGCAGGCCCGGTCATCATTGCAACCGGTCCCCTGACCTCCGACGCGATGAGCGCTGCGATCCAGCGCTATTTCGGCGGGCAGGAGTATATGAGCTTCTTTGACGCCGCCGCGCCGCTCGTGACCTTCTCGTCCATCGACATGGACAAGGCGTGGTTCGCGTCCCGGTACGACCGGGGGGACGCAGATTATGTCAACTGCGCAATGGATAAGGATGAATACCTTGCCTTTGTCGACGCGCTCAGCTCGGCGGAGGAAGCGCCGGTGCACGGCTTTGAGGACAAGCACGTATTCGAGGGCTGTATGCCCGTCGAGGTCATGGCCCGGCGCGGCATCGATACCCTGCGCTACGGCCCGTTAAAGCCCGTGGGCCTCAAGGACCCGAAGACGGGGCATGAGCCGTATGCCGTCGTGCAGCTGCGCAGGGATAATGCCGCAGGCTCCGTCTATAATATCGTCGGCTTCCAGACCCACCTGAAATTCCCGGAGCAGAAGCGCGTGTTTTCTATGATCCCCGCGCTGCACGACGCGGAATTCGTCCGCTACGGCGTGATGCACCGCAACACCTTCCTCGATTCCCCTCGCCTGCTTGACCGGTACTATGCCGATAGGCAGAACCCGCTGGTCGCGTTTGCAGGTCAGATGACGGGCGTGGAGGGCTATGTCGAATCGACGGCCTCCGGTTATCTTGCGGGTGTCAGCATGGCGGCAAAGCTCAAGGGCGAGCCGCTTCCCGATTTCCCGCGCGAAACAGCCATCGGCGCGCTGGCGGCGTACATTTCGGATACGAGCGTCGGCTCGTTCCAGCCGATGAACGTGAATTTCGGCATTCTGACGCCGCTTGACCGCCGCGTCAAGGGAAAGGCCAATAAAAATCTCGCCATCGCGCAGCGGTCGCTTGCGCTTATCGATCAAATGACAGGGCAGGAGGAAGCAACATGAGAATTCTGGTAGACGCCATGGGCGGCGACAACGCCCCTGACCAGATCGCGCTGGGTGCGATCCAGGCGGCAAAGGACTTTGGCTGCGAGGTCGTGCTGGTCGGACGCGGCGAGGCGATCCTGCGTGCGCTGAAGGATCAGGGCATCGAAACGCTTCCCAAGGGCGTGGAGATCGCCAACGCGGACGACGTCGTGGATATGCACGACGATCCGGCGACGGTCGTAAAAAAGAAAAAGGATTCCAGCATGGTCGTGGGCCTGAATATGCTGAAGGAGGGCGGCGGAGACGCGTTCGTCTCCGCCGGCTCGACCGGCGCGCTGCTCTCCGCCGCGACGCTGACCGTCCGGCGTGTCAAGGGCATCCGCCGCGCCGCCATGGCGCCGCAGATCCCGACGAAGACCGGCCGGGAGGCCGTGCTCATCGACTGCGGCGCGACGGCCGACTGCACGCCGGAATTTCTGCTGCAATTTGCGTTCATGGGCTCGTATTACGCCGAAAAGGTGCTGGGTATCGAAAACCCGCGCGTCGCGCTTTTGAACATCGGTGCAGAGGATTCCAAGGGCGGCGAGCTGCAAAAGGCCGTCTATCCGCTCCTGAAGCAGGCAGGCGAGGCCGGGGCGATCAACTTTACCGGCAACATTGAGGCGCGCGATGTGCCGCTGGGCGGCGCGGACGTGGTCGTGGCCGACGGCTTCTCGGGCAATATCCTGCTCAAGGGCATTGAGGGCACGGCGCTGTTCATGGCCTCCATGATGAAGGATATGTTCAAGAAAAACGTACTTACCAAGCTGGCGGCGCTTTTGTGCATGGACGGCGTGAAGGCGTTCAAGAAAAAGATGGACTACCGCGAGACGGGCGGCACGGCCCTCATCGGCCTGAGCAAGCCCGTGATCAAGGCGCACGGCTCATCCGACGCGCTGGCCATCCGCAACGCCATCCGGCAGGCCATCGGCGCTGTCGAGGCGGATGTGGCCGCGACGCTGGCCGCAAATATGGATCATATGGTCATACCAAAGGAGTATCAACATGCTGAGTGAACTGGAAGCCGGGCTGGGCTACACGTTCCGGGACAAGAGCATTCTCGAAAACGCGCTGACACACAGCTCCTATGCCAATGAAAACCGCGAGCGCGGTCTGCGCGATAACGAACGGCTGGAATTTTTAGGCGACTCGATTCTGGGCTTCGTCGTGGCGGATTATCTGTACCGGAGCTTTCCGGACAGGCCGGAGGGCGAGCTGACGCGCATCCGCGCCGATCTTGTCTGTGAGAAAAATCTGGCCCGCGCGGCGGGCACGATCAGCCTCGGCAGCTTCCTGCTGCTCGGCCACGGCGAGGAGCACGGCGGCGGCCGCAAGCGCGATTCCATCGTCTCCGACGCTATGGAGTCCGTGATCGCGGCCAGCTACATGGACGGCGGCTTTTCTGCCGCCAAGGAGATCATCGACCGCCTGATCCTCTGCGACGTTCCGGCAGGCAAGCCGCATAATTTCGACTATAAGACCGCGCTGCAGGAGCTGGTGCAGCGGAAAAAGGATCAGGTGCTCTGCTATGAGCTGATCGGCGAATCCGGCCCGGATCACGACAAGAAATTCGAGGTCGAGGTCCTGCTCAACGGCAAGCCCTGCGGCAAGGGCAGCGGCAGCAGCAAAAAACGCGCCGAACAGTCCGCCGCCGCAGCCGCCATCGACGCGCTGTTCCCCGGCGAGCTGTGACAGGATAAAATAAAAAGGGGCTGCTTCCGAGCAGCCCCTTTTTTATGCGCCGATTTTCTTTTTCAGCTCCGCGATCTGTTCACTGTGCATACGGATAAGCGACTTCAGGAAAGAAACCTCGTCTTCCAGCTCTTCTACACGGTTCTTAGGTGCAAGCGTTTCCAGAAGAACCTGCTGCCCTTCTGCAAGCTTATTGAGCTTTGGGCCGATGTCGCTTTCCACAATGACCTTGAACATATGGGCAATTTCCTGATAATCCCGGTCTTCGAGCATAGTCGTCACACCCCATTTCTGTACTGACTTTCATTATAACGGACTGAAACAGCATGTCAAGCCTTCACACGATCTCGATCTGGCACATTTTCATCGCATTCAGCGCCGTTTCATGGCTTTCCGGGGTCACGCCTGCGCAGCAGTCCGCACGGACGAAAAGCGGAATCTCCGGCAGCGCGCCCTTTGTCATCATCGCGTTCGTAATGACGCAGATATCGGTGCAGAGGCCGATGAACTCAACGCTCTCCAGCTCCGGAAGACCCTTGAGATAGTCGATCAGGGCCGGGGAGCCGAAGCCGGGCTTGTCAAAGACCGGCGCGTCCAGAACCGGCAGCGCCGCGTCGATCTGCCAGCCCGCCGTTTCCTCTATGCAGTGCGGGACCGGAAGCTTCCGGCCCTCCTGCGTGGACAGGTAATCCGCATGGTGCGTATCGCGCGTGAAGACGACCGTTTCCCCGTCTTCGCGCGCTTTTTTCAGCCGCGCCGCGACCTTCGGCACGATCGAAACGGCCTCCTTCGTCCCCAGCGCGCCGTCAATAAAATCCTTCTGCATATCGATAATGGCGAGAACCTTCATAAACCAAGCCTCCTGTTCCAGTTCAGTATAGCACATACAGCCAGAATTTGCACAGAAATTTCTTGACAGATTCAGGAGCCCGCGTTATACTTGTGATACTTAAAAATTTTTAATTAAAATTTTTTATGCAACGAAAGGAGCCGCCATGCTGCTTCAGACCATCGAGGCGCTGTTCCGCAAATACCGCCTGTTCTGCTATCAGAAGCTGTTTGCCGCCGTGCGGGAAAAGCCAGGCAGTCTCAGCGCGACGGAAGCCTTTTCCGCGGATATCATTCATCTGCTCGGAAGCCCGACGATCTCCCAGTTTGCCGAAACCATCGGCATTTCCCAGCCGAACGCGACCTATAAGGTCAATCAGCTTGCTGCGAAGGGCTACCTTCATAAGACAGTACAGGCGCACGACCGGCGCGAGATCGTGCTGACGACCTCGGAGAAGTTTTCCGGTTATTTTGATGAAAATGAAGAAGAAATGCAGAAAAAGGTCGCTGCGCTCTCCGCGCAGTTCACGCCCGAGGAGCTTTGCAGCGCAGAACGCGTGCTGCTGGCGCTCGGTACGCTTCTGTAACGAAGGAGGACACTATGGATATTTTCGAAAAATGCAATCAGCGCTATATTCAGGATGAGGTCCGGGATCTGGGCATCTATCCCTATTTCCACGCGCTCGAATCCCGGCAGGATACCGAGGTCATTATGGAGGGCAAGCGCCGCATCATGCTCGGCTCCAACAACTATCTCGGCCTGACGACGAACGAAGCAGTCGTCAAAGCCGGTATGCACGCCTATGAGACGCTCGGCTCCGGCTGCTCCGGCTCCCGCTTCCTGAACGGCACGCTCAAGCTGCATCTGGAGCTTGAGGACGAGCTGGCAAAATTTCTGCGCAAGGACGCCGTCGTGACCTTCTCGACGGGCTTCCAGTCCAATCTCGGCATCATCAGCGCCATTGTCGGCCTGCATGACTATGTCATCATGGACCGTGAGAACCATGCCAGCCTCTATGACGGCTGCAAGCTGTCCTACGGCAAGATGCTGCGCTACCAGCACAACGATATGGCAGACCTTGAAAAGAAGCTGCAGAAGGTGCCGGAAACGGCAGGCTGCCTGATCGTGACCGACGGCGTATTCTCCATGGGCGGCGACATTGCCAACCTGCCCGAGATCTGCGCGCTGGCGCAGAAATACGGCGCACGCGTCATGGTCGACGACGCGCACGGCCTCGGCGTCATCGGCGAGGGAGGCCGCGGCACAGCCAGCTATTATGGCCTTGAAGACCATGTCGATATCTACATGGGCACGTTCTCCAAGTCGCTCGCCTCGCTCGGCGGCTATATGGCAGCCAGCAGCCGCGTGGCGGACTTTGTGCGCCACAGCTCCCGCCCGTTCATCTTCTCCGCGTCCATCCCGCCCGCGAACGCCGCTGCGGCGCTTGCCGCGCTCCGCGAGCTGGAAGCGCACCCGGAGCTGGTGACGAAGCTGCAGGAAAATGCGCTTTATATGCGCGGTCTTCTGAACGAGCGGAACATCAAAATGCGCCCGTCCAACGGCGACCGTATTCCCATTATCCCAATCTATACCTATGAACCAATTCCGACGCTCACCATTGCAAAGGAACTCTACGAACGGGGTGTCTACGTCAATTCCTCCCTGCCGCCCGCGGCGGCTCCGCATGAGTGCCTGCTGCGCACGAGCCTGATGGCCACGCACACCCATGCGCTGATCGACGAGGCTGTGGGCGTGATCGCCGATGTTTTAAGGGGGTATGACCTGTGATGCCTGTAAAAAAGGTATGCGTCATCACCGGCGGCACGTCCGGCATCGGCCTGTGCACGGCGCAGGCGATGCTTGAAAAGGGCTACACGGTCTATGAGCTGTCCAGACGAGCCGAGGGCGCGCCCGGCATGAAGCACATCATGGCCGACGTCACAAAGGAAGAGACGCTTGCCGCAGCCGTGCAGGAAATTTTAAAGCAGGAAGACCACATTGACGTGCTCATCAACAACGCGGGCTTCGGCATTTCCGGCGCGGTCGAATTCACGAAGACGGCGGACGCGCAGCACCAGTTGGACGTGAACTTCTTCGGTATGGTGCGCATGAACCGGCAAGTGCTGCCGGTGATGCGGCGGCAGTGCCATGGCCGCATTGTGAACCTGAGCTCCGTCGCAGGCGCGATCCCCATCCCGTTCCAGACCTATTATTCGGCCAGCAAGGCCGCCATCAACTCCTATACCATGGCGCTTGCGAACGAGGTCAAGCCCTTCGGCATTCAGGTCTGCTGTGTCCAGCCGGGCGATATCCGCACGGGCTTCACCGCCGCGCGGGAAAAGAACCCGGAGGGGGACGACGTCTACGGCGGGCGCATCGCGCGCTCTGTCGCGGGCATGGAGCGCGACGAGCAGAACGGCATGGCCCCGGAAAAGGCGGGCGCATTTATTGCGCACGTCGCGGACAAAAAGAGCGTCCGGCCCATCAATACGATTGGCCTGCAATACAAATTCTTCTGTTTCCTCGTCAAAATCCTCCCGGCCAAAACGCTGAACTGGCTGGTCGGACTGATCTACGCAAAATAAAGACCAAATACATCAAAAAACGCTTCGGGACACGAAAAATGCCCGAAGCGTTTTTGATTCTGCAAAAATCTCCGGCAGGAGGCCCTGCCGGAGAGAAGCTTCAGAAGCTGATCACGCCCAGATGCTCAAGCAAAATCTTCAGGCCGATCAGAATCAGGATGATGCCGCCTGCCAGCTCTGCCTTCGCCTTGTAGCGCAGGCCGAAGAGGTTGCCGACCCGAAGTCCGGCGGCGGAACAGAGAAACGTGGTGATGCCGATCAGACAGACGGCCAGCGGCACATTGACGTCCGGCAGCAGCGCAAACGTGATGCCGACAGCCAGCGCGTCGATGCTCGTGGCCAGCGCCATCAGCAGCATTGTTTTGAACGCAAACGAGGCGCTTGTTTCAGATTCCTCCCTAGAGAAGCTCTCCTTGATCATGTTCGCGCCGATAGCGGCCAGCAGCACGAACGCGACCCAATGGTCAAAGGCTGTGATGTACTGCTCGAACGTCGAGCCAAGAAAATAGCCGATGGTCGGCATCAGCGCCTGAAAGCCGCCGAACCATGCGCCGATGATCAAATAGTGCTTGAATTGCAGCTTTTTCGTCGAAAGGCCCTTACAGATCGACACCGCAAACGCGTCCATCGACAGTCCGATGCCCAGCAGAAGAATTTCCAGGATGCTCATAATTCCAACACAGCCTTTTCAGTGAAATTTTGTTGGTATCTCATACTTACATGGAAAAGTCAAGAAAAAAGCGCGGTTTTCCGCGCTTTTTTCAGAAAATTCATGCGTGTTTCCGCTTTTTGCGGAACGCTCTGTGGTATACGATGAAATACAGTACCGCACTGACCGGGATGGCGACAAACACGTCGAGGATCGAGTGCTGCTTGACGAGCACCGTCGACGCGCAGATCAGCAGCCCCAGCGGCAGCGCGACCCACTGCAAGTGCCGCCTGCAGAGCGGCTCCGAATCAAAGCAGGCCAGCGTCAGCGCCGCGCAGCCGATGACGTGCATGCTGGGCAGCACGTTCGTGTTGGTGTCAGCGGTATAAATGCGCTGCACGAGCCAGATGAAGAAATCGTGCTGCGCGAATTCCGTCGGGCGCAGATCCTGTCCGTTCGGGAAGATCAGGCAGAACAGGATCGAGCCGCCGAAGCCAAGGCCAATATACACCATGAACCGCTTGAACGCGGGCACGTCGTACCACATGAGGTACAGCGTCATGGCAAACAGCAGCGGGTGCCACATACAGTATGGAATGATAAAATACCGGCAGAATGGGATCTTGTCGTCGAGCGGCAGATAGGACACCCAGTAGTGGTCGGTTACAACGTGCTCGGCAATATAAAACAGAACGAAATAGACGATCCAGATCAGAAGATACCAGTGGTGGCGGCAATTTTCAACTGTCCCGATCTTCCACTGCCTGTTCGGACGACTGTGCATGGTCTGACTCCTTCTTATTTTCCGTGATGGTGGGGATAAATGCCTTGGCGATGCGGCCCTTGCCGCGGTGCTTGATATAGAAATAGCCGAATACGCTGAACGTCAGCGCGCCGATAAAGTTGACGAACAAATCCTCCATCGTGTCATACAGGCCGATATCGAGATAGCCGTTGAAGCCCAGATCCTGCCCATTGACGGCAACGGAGGTGATATTGTCGATGGTGATGGGGATATTCCTGTTTGTCGGGTCAAGCATGACGGAGGTGATCGAGCTTATGATCGTGTCCTTCTGCATGTCCATGTGGAACAGCCTGTCCATGCCGAATTCAAAAAACTCCCACAGAACGCCGATGGTCATTGAGAAGCAGAACGCAACGAGCGCCACATAAATGGGAGACAGCTGGAACTTGATCTTGTCGTTGCGGTTCAGGATATCAATGAGCGCGAAGCCAAATGCCGCGCACAAAAAGCCCGTCGTCGTGTGCAGAATGGAATCCCAGTTTGGAACATTGATGAAAAAGCAGCCCAGCTCGCCCAGAATTTCCGACGCGAAGATGAACACCAGAATGATGATCTCCAGCGTACCCGGCAGCTCGATGCCGAAGTTTTTCTGCACAAACAGCGGCAGCAGGAACAAAAACAGCACCAGCAGGCAGATCGCCGCGTTTTCATATTCGCCGCGCAGAATCGACGAGACGAGGATCGCCACGACGATCAGACGCAGAATGATATAGACGGTAAACACAGCAGGCTTCTTCTTCGCCTCCGCGACCAGCCGCAGCCGCTTCTGACGGTTCTTTTCCTTCATAGCCAAATACTCCATTCATTAGTAAAGAAAATAGTACCCGAAATCAAGCGAAAAAACAAGCGGAAGAATGTTAAAGATTTATGAAGATTAGCCCTTATCCAGAAATTCCGCTCTGGCGCAGCTCAAGATCCGCTCGGAAACCCCTTCGATCTGTTTGGCCATACCGCCGCCTCCATTTCATTCATAACATCGTTTCATAACTGTGTTATGAATTGCAGTTCAATGCCTCTAATTTGCCAAGCCCTCTTTTCAAAAGCTCCGGCAATTCGAACGTGCCTGCGCACTTGGCACAGCAAACGCGCCCCCTCCGCAGAGAAGGCGCTTTTATTTGCTTTATACGCTCTGTACGAACCGGAGGAAGGCCCGGCGGCCCTCCGGGGTGCATTTGTAGACGCCTGCGTCCTCCAGCACCTGCATGAAGACTGCGCCGACCTCCTGCCGCAGGATTTCCTCTGCGTTTTCCGGCGTGAACGCGTGCCGCGTCTTCAGCTCCTCCGCCCAGCCCGCGTGCTTTTGCAGCGTCTCGTCGGCGCGCAGGTCGCGGTTCTGCAAGATCGCGTCTGTCAAAAGCGCAAGCTCTCTGTCAAGCCGGGACGGCAGAACGGCGAGGCCCATGACCTCGATCAGGCCGATGTTTTCCTTTTTGATGTGGTGCAGCGCCTCATGCGGATGGTACAGGCCCAGCGGATGCTCCGCCGTGGTGAGGTTATTGCGCAGGACGAGGTCAAGCTCAAACGCATCTTCCCGGCGGCGGGCGATGGGCGTGATGGTGTTGTGCGGAACGCCGTCCGTTTCGGCGAAGATCATGGCGGCTTCGTCCGTATAGCCGCGCCACGCGGCAAGGATTTTATCCGCCAGTGCACACAGCCGGTCAGGGTCTGAGCCGGTCAGGCGCAGCACGGACATGGGCCATTTGACGATCCCGGCGCGGACATCCTCGAAGCCCGTGAACGTGACCGGCAGCTCGACCGGCGCTTTTTCCATGGCGAAGGTATAGTGTCCGCCCTGAAAATGGTCGTGGCTCAGGATCGAGCCGCCGACGATGGGCAGATCGGCGTTGGAGCCGAGGAAATAGTGCGGGAACTGCTTCGTAAAATCCAGCAGCCGCCGGAACGTCGCGTCGGAGATGCGCATGGGCGTATGCGCCGCGTTCAGGACGATGCAGTGCTCATTGTAATAAACATATGGGGAATACTGCAGATACCAGTCTCCGCCGTCCAGCTGCAGCGGAATGATGCGGTGGTTCTGCCGGGCCGGGTGGTTCATGCGGCCCGCGTAGCCTTCGTTTTCCGCGCACAGGGCACATTTGGGGTAGCCGGACTGCGGCGCGTTTTTGGCAGCAGCGATGGCGCGCGGGTCCTTTTCTGGCTTGGACAGGTTGATGGTGATGTCAAGCGTTCCGTATTCGCAGGTATACGTCCACTTCTTATCCTTCGCGATGCGGTCGCGGCGGATATAGTTGGTATCCTGGCTGAAGCGGTAGAACCAGTCGGTCGCTTCGCGCGGGGAGACTTCATAGAGCGTGCGGAAGCTGGTGCGGACCTCATGCGGTCGGGGCGTGAGAACGCCCATGAGCTTCGTGTCGAACAGATCGCGCGCGGTCTGATTGTCCGGGCACACGCCGCGCGAAACGGCGTCGTCCGTCAAAGTCTGCAAAAGCTCGGCAAGCGGCGCCTCCGCAGGCGCGGCAGCCTCGTCAAAGGAATCCAGCGCAAGCGCTTCCAGCAGCGCGTTGCGGCAGCAGACCACATCGTCCGTCTGGATCAGCCCCGTGCGCACGGCGTATTGGCAGAGCGCGGAAAGATAGGAATCGAGCATGGCAGTACCTCTTTTCTGGTTTGCTTCATTATACATGGGAACCGGCGTGTATGCAAGGGCTGCATACACGCTGCTTTTTATTCCCCGCCATATGCCCGCAGGCGGGATTTGAGCAGGCCGATGGCATAATACATCGTCTCATAGCGCAGATACTGATCCGCGTTCGCGTCCCACAGGACGCGCAGACGGGGCGCAAATTCGTCGTCGCCGTGCCAGAACTGGACGGCAATGCGAAGCTCCTCGAAAAACGGCAGCGAAAAGCCCACATCCGCGCCCGCCATCGGCGTGCCGCCGAGGCGCAGGCAGGCGCGCTCCAGCAGCTCCGGCCGCCGGTCGTACAGCAGCTCCAGCGCGTCCGCGCGATTCGGCTCCATCAGGCCCCGGTGGACCTGTCCGCCGAAATCCAGCGTCGTTTTCCACGCCCCTGCCGCTCTGCGGCCCGGCTTCGCGTCGCAGAGCAGGTCGAAGATCGTGAGCGTCTCGTCAAACCCGTCCGCCGGGAGCCACGCGCCGGAGTCCCGGCGCGCGATATATCCGTCTGCACGGCTGACGCGGTAGTCCTCACTGAGCAGGCGCAGATATAAAAAATCCCCGTCCGTCCGCAATCCGTGCGCGCGGGCGACTGCGTCCAGATCGTGCGCGCAGAACAGCTTCCGCGCCTGTCCGGCCTGGATCTCGTAGTTATTTTTCCGCTCCATGCGCGCCTCAGCCCTCCCGCAGCGCACGGTAGAGCGCGTCCATACTGTCACAGATGGTTTCGGCTCCCGCGTTGACGAGCACATCCCGGTCGCGGAAGCCCCAGCTGACTGAAATGCAGGGCAGGCCCGCGTTCCGGGCCGTGGCCACGTCGACCTCGGAATCGCCGATGTAGACGGCGCGCAGCGCCTCGGCTCCCAGCTGCCGGACGACCTCGAACACGGCGTCCGGGCAGGGCTTTTTTCGCACGCCGTCTTTCGCGCCCGCGCTTGCGGCCAGAAGTCCCGGGAAATATTGCGCGGAGAGCGTTTTCACGGCATAATCCGGCTTGTTGGACACGACGGCGGACACGACGCCGTCCGCCTGCAGCTGCCGCAGCAGCTCCGAAATGCCGGGATAGGGCGTTGTAAAATCCGCGCAGTGGACGGCGTAATAGGGATTGAACGCCTCGAAGACCGCTTCGATCTGCGCCTCGTCCGTGCCTGCGGGGACGGCGCGCTCGATCAGCTTCCGGATGCCGTTGCCGACAAACGCGCGCACCTCCGGAAGCGTTCTGGGCGCAAAGCCCTGCGTGGAAAGCGCATAATTCAGTCCCTGCCGCAGATCGGCCAGCGTGTCGAGCAGCGTCCCGTCCAGGTCAAAAATTGCAAGCTGATACATGGTCTGATCCTCGCTTTATCTGTATTCGATGCGATTATAAAAGTTGCGGCCTCCGCTTGTCAATGCTATAATACAGCTATTCTGACGAAAAGGGACGAAAAAACATGGAAATTCATCAGATCACCGATTTTAACGCGCCGGAGCTGGATGTTTACGCGCGGCTGACGGAAAACCAGCTGGTGAACCGCGCCGACCCGGAAAACGCGCTGTTCGTGGCCGAAAGCCCGCTGGTCATCGGCCGGGCGCTGGACGCGGGCTGCGCGCCGGTGTCGTTTCTGATGGAGCAGAAGCATATTGAGGGCAAGGGCGCGGCGCTGCTGGCGCGGTGCCCGGACGTGCCGGTCTACGCGGCGGAGCTGGACGTTCTGACGCAGCTGACGGGCTTTCATCTCACGCGCGGGATGCTCTGTGCGATGCGCAGGCCGAAGCTGCGCGACCCGGCAGTGCTGCTACAGGACGCGTCGCGCGTGGCGGTGCTGGAAAACGTGATGAACCCCACAAACCTCGGCGCGATCTTCCGCTCTGCGGCAGCGCTTGGCATGGACGCGGTGCTGCTGACGAGCGCGGGCAGCGACCCATTATACCGGCGCGCGGTGCGCGTGAGCATGGGCACGGTTTTTCAGGTGCCGTGGGCCTATCTGCCGGAGGGCTGGACAGAGCTTCTGCACACGCTCGGCTTCCGCACGGCGGCCATGGCGCTGCGGGACGATTCCGTCCGGCTGGACGATCCGCGCCTCGCAGCCGAGCGGAAGCTCGCCGTCGTGATGGGCACGGAGGGCGACGGGCTTGCAGACGCGACGATCGCTGCCTGTGACTACACCGTCCGCATCCCCATGCACCACGGCGTCGACTCGCTGAACGTCGCCGCAGCCAGTGCCGTGGCTTTCTATCAGTTGGGAAAACCCGCAGAATAACGCCGTTGACACACATAAACAGCCATGGTATCCTGAGATTACAAACAGAACCAAAGGAGGCGGTACGCATGGAAAAGAAGCTTGATCTGGAAGCCACGGTGCGGGCCGTGACGGAGCAGCCCTGGGCGCGCATCCGTGCGTTCATGAAGCCGGTAATACCGGCGCTTGCCGCGGTGCTGATCGCCGCGCTTGCGGCGGGGTGTACCATGATGGACAGCGTTCCGCAGGAAACGCCTGCCTCGGAGGTCGAACCGCCGGAGGCGCTTATCGCGGCGCGGGTCGATGACGTGGAACCAGCGGACGAACAGCTGAAGACGCCCGTGGAGCAAGCGGGCGCATCGGTTCTTTCGGACAGCGAGCAAGCCGCGTTCTGCGCCTATCTGCTGGACAAGTTTGATGAGCTGGAGGTACGCGGCGCATTCGACGCAGAATCGCGCTGGACAGCCGAGCGGCTGAGCGATACGGTCGCCTGCCTGACCATCTATCGTCCCGACGCGCAGGATGAGGTCTTGGACGAGCTGATCTATCACAGAGAGACAGGACTTGTCAGCGACACGCGGTTCCGCTGCTATCAGGCATCTGTCGGAGACGACGCGCCGGAGGATGTCAGAACATACACGTACAATGCGCTGCTCAGCAGCGTCTATCAGAAGATCCCCTTCGAGTGCTTTGCGAACTATCTGGACGGGCATTACCGCGAGCTTTCCCCTCTCGGGCTGTGGAGCTATGACACGGTCTGGTCGGTCTCCATGACAGAGCATGAGATGCGGCTGACGATCTCCGGGTTGCCGGACGGTGGAAGCGAGGCGTTTACGCTGGATCTGGACACCATGCTGGTGCGCCGGGAGGAGACAGACGCGCAGCGCGCGGTCTTTGCGCAGTGGTTCGATTTTGCTGTCCAATGGCGACTGGACAAGCTGCCGGTTTTCTGGTCTGACGAGACGGCGGAAGATGAAAATCATGGCCTGCCGGACGGCGCTTCGGCGTATCTCACATGGCTGTACGCGGTCAATCAGGAGACGCTGGACGCAGAAGGCTTGATCGAGCCAGACTGGGCCTATGCCAATATCTCGAAGTATTTCCCCATCCGGCGGCTGAGTTTTGACGATCTGCCGGACGTCTGGGAATTTAAAGACGGCGGTTATTCTCTGAGCCATGCCGATGCCGGGCAGAAGCCGCTCGTGCGGCTCGATTCGCTGGAAGCAGACGTTCTGGACGGCAAGACGGTTTACACGATGCAGCTGACGTTTTTGGCGACAGAGCACCCGGTCGGGGATGCGGAATGGGAGACGCTTCGCGCACAGATCCTGTCCGGCGACGAAACCGGGCTTCTGGAATCGCACATCGACACGTACCGCTTCCGGTTCTCCGGCGGAGAACCGTATTTTCTGGAGCACAATGAGCTTATGATCTGTAGATAAGGAACAGGCACAGCCTTTTGGGGGCTGTGCCTGTTTTGTGCGTTATACTGAGAAATATTGGAGATCCGCTTGTAGGGGCCGATGCCGGTCACAGCCGTTCGCGACGAAGGAGCGTTACGGATGT
>ERZ1026956.7-NODE-7-length-130902-cov-16.703348_pt1 | contig 130902 bp, 95 predicted proteins | sample MGYA00519301_ERZ1026956 | MGnify/ENA primary metagenome ERZ1026956 (study PRJEB26926, sample SAMN06164521) | human gut metagenome | biome: ENVO:00009003; feature: ENVO:2100002; material: ENVO:00002003 | host: Homo sapiens | place: USA | collected 2012 ...
CGCCCCTCCGCCCCTCCGCCCCTCCGCAACGTCCGCAACGTCCGCCCTGCTCCGGGCGCTCCGGGCGCTTCGGCCATCTCCGGCGACCGAACACCGGCACGCTGCACGCCGTTGCTCGCAGGACGGCCCGCGCGGGGAGCCTCCGACCTTTGGATTGCCGGAATATTTCACTACTTTTGCTGCTGGAACGGACCAGAGCGACTCCTTCCACGCAACAGCCGGGTCCGGAAGAAACAGCACATGAACGATCTCAAACCGATACTTTTCCCCGGCATGGAGCCGCGGCGGCCCCTTGTCATTGCGGGGCCGTGCAGCGCCGAGACCGAGGAGCAGGTACTCCGCACGGCCCGGGAGCTTGCGGCCGAGGGGGTGCGCATCTACCGCGCCGGGCTCTGGAAGCCCCGCACCCTTCCGGGCGGGTTCGAGGGGGTCGGAGCGGAGGGACTGGCCTGGCTGCGCCGCGTGAAGCGGGAAACGGGCATGTACACCGCCACGGAGGTGGCCACGCACGAGCACGTCACCGCGGCACTGGCCGGGGGCGTCGATCTGCTCTGGATCGGGGCCCGCACGGCGGCCAACCCCTTTGCCATGCAGGAGATCGCCGACACGCTGCGCGGGTGCGACATCCCCGTACTGGTCAAGAACCCCGTCAGCCCCGACCTCGAACTGTGGATCGGGGCCGTGCAGCGCATCTACAACGCCGGCATCCGCCGCCTGGGAGTCATCCACCGCGGCTTCACCTCGATCGACCGGAGCCGCTACCGCAACCACCCGATGTGGGCCATTCCCATCGAGCTGCACCGCCGCCTGCCGCAGCTGCCGATCTTCTGCGACCCGAGCCACATCGGCGGCCGCCGCGAGCTGATCGCCCCGCTCGCACAGCAGGCCATGGACCTTGGCTTCGACGGGCTGATCGTCGAGTCGCACTGCGACCCCGACAGCGCCTGGAGCGACAAGGCGCAGCAGATCACCCCCTGCACGCTGGCCCGCATCTGCCGCCACCTCGTCATCCGCGAAATGAACATCACGACCGAAAACCTCACCGACCTGCGGGCCGAGATCGACAAGATCGACGACGAACTGTTCGACCTGCTTGCGCGCCGCATGCGCGTCTCGCGCGAGATCGGACAATACAAGAAGGAACACGACATGCCCGTCCTCCAGACCCGACGCTACGAGGAGCTGCTCGCACGCCGCGCCGCGCAGGCCGCCGAGCTGGGCATGGACCGCGGCTTCATGCGCGCGGTCTACCAGGCGATCCACGAGGAGTCGGTGCGCCAGCAGATGGAGGTGCTCGGCCCCGCGTCGGAAAAGGAGCCGGAGATATAAAAACAACCCCCGGCGAAAAGCCCCGGAGGCGCGAAACATCCGTCGGCGAAGAGACCCGGAGGCGTGTCCCCGGTTGAGAGGCCCGGAGGCGGAAAAACAACCCGCCCGGCGAAGAGACCCGGAGACGGAAAGGAGCATAACGGAGTGCAAGGCCCGGATATGCGGGTGCCGGAGCCCGGGAGGGGGGGGGCGCCTAGCCCCGGCCGGACTGTTACATTTCGGTGAAATCCCTGCTCCGGAGGCGTAACAAAGGGGATTCTTGCGTACTTTTGAGGCGGATTCAAACCCGAAGCTATGGCAAAATACAAGATTCTGGTCGTCGACGACGAAGAGTCGCTGTGCGAAATCCTGCAGTTCAACCTCGAGGTCGAAGGCTACGAGGTCGACGTGGCCTACAGTGCCGAACAGGCCCTCGGGATGCACCCCGAGCGCTATTCGCTCATCCTGCTCGACGTCATGATGGGCGAGATGAGCGGCTTCCGCATGGCGCAGCTGCTCAAGTCGAAGCCCGAGACGGCGAAGGTGCCCGTGATCTTCTGCACGGCCAAGGACACCGAGGACGACACCGTGGCGGGGCTCAACCTCGGAGCCGACGACTACATCGCCAAGCCCTTCTCGATCCGCGAGGTGCTGGCCCGCGTGCGCAGCGTCCTGCGCCGCACGGCCGGGACGCAGGAGGAGAGTGAGGTCGTGGCGTTCGAGGGTCTCTCGCTCGACCTGCGCAGCAAGCGCTGCACGCTCGACGGCGAACCGCTCGCGCTGACCAAAAAGGAGTTCGAAATCCTGGCCCTGCTGCTCGCGCACCGCAGCACGATCTTCTCGCGCGAGGAGATTCTCCACCGCGTGTGGAGCGACGAGGTGATCGTCCTGGACCGCACCATCGACGTCAACATCACGCGCCTGCGCCGCAAGATCGGCCGCTACGGCGAACACATCGTCACCCGGCTGGGCTATGGCTACGGCTTTGAGGAGTAGGCTCTCCTACCACCGGCGGCTCTTCCTGCTGCTCGTCACCTTCTCGTGGGTGCTGACGGCCTGCTTCGTCCTCTTCCAGTACGGCCGCGAAAAGCGCTTCAAGGCCGAGCGGCTCGACGCCCGGCTGCAGCTCTTCAACCTGCGGATGCTCGACGCACTCGACGAAGGCGTCGCCCCGGCGGCCTTCATCGCCCGCGGCAACGAACCCTTCGGCGACCTGCGCGTCACGCTCATCGACCTCTCGGGCCGCGTGCTCTTCGACACGTCGCTCGACACGCTCACGGCCGCCAACCACCTCGACCGCCCCGAAATCGTCGGCGCGCTGAACGACGGCACCGGCTACACGATCCGCCGCCACTCGGCAAGCACCGACCACTACTACTTCTACTCGGCCATGCGCGGCGAGCGCTGCATCGTCCGCTCGGCCGTCCCCTATTCGGTGACGCTGCGCGAGGTGCTCGCCGCCGACCGCGAGTTTCTCTGGTTCATGCTGGCCATCACGCTGCTGATGAGCATCGCGGCCTACTTCGCCACGCGGCGCCTCGGCCACAACATCACGCGCCTGAACGAATTTGCCGAGCGGGCCGAGCGCGGCGAACAGATCGACGTCGAGGAGACCTTCCCGCACGACGAGCTGGGCGACATCTCGAACCACATCGTGCGCCTTTACGCCACGCTGCAGCAGACAGCCGCCGACCGCAACCGCGAACACGCCCTGGCCCTGCACGAGGAGCAGGAGAAGATCCGCATCAAGAAACAGCTGACCAACAACATCAACCACGAGCTGAAGACCCCCGTGGCGGCGATCCGCGGCTACTTGGAGACGCTGCTCGCCAACCCCGGGCTCGACGCCGCACGCCGCACGGACTTTCTCGAAAAGAGCGCCGCGCAGGCCGAGCGGCTGCGCCGCCTGCTGGCGGACGTGGGGACCATCACGCGCATGGACGAGGGCAGCGAGCTGATCCGCCGCGAACCCGTCGTGCTGAACGACCTGATCGCCGACGTCGCGGCCGACATGGAGCTGCGGCCCGCCGAACAGCGGCTGCGCGTCAACGTCGACTTCCCGCACCGCGTGACAGTCGAGGGGAGCCCCTCGCTGCTGGCCTCGATCTTCCGCAACCTCGCGGACAACGCCGCGGCCTACTCGGGCGGGCGCGACATCTTCATCCGGCTCGAGGACGACACCGACGAGGAGTGCACGATCCTGTTTGCCGACAACGGCATCGGCGTCGACGAGGAGCACCTGCCCCACCTGTTCGAGCGCTTTTACCGCATTGACAAGGGCCGCTCGCGCAAGCTCGGCGGCACGGGGCTCGGGCTGGCCATCGTCCGCAACGCCGTGGCATTCCACGGCGGCACGATCACGGTGCACAACCGCCGCGAGGGCGGACTGGAATTCCGCTTCACACTGCGCAAACATTCATCGTCGCGCAACAGTTCCGTAACGGTTTTGTAACATCCGTTTCAGACCTTTGTACCGGCAAACAACCGATACAAACCCATGTCTGCACTATTCATCTTCATCGTCGTTGTCCTCGGCCTGCTGGCCGTGATGGGCATCGTCGTGGGCGTCGCCAACGACGCCATCAACTTCCTCAACTCGGCCATCGGCTCGAAGGTCGCGCCGCGCAAGGTCATCCTCTGGGTCGCCGCGGCCGGCATCCTCGTCGGCACGTTCACCTCGAGCGGCATGATGGAGGTGGCCCGCAACGGCGTCTTCTACCCCGCGCAGTTCTCCTTCCCGCAGATCATGATGCTCTTCCTGGGCATGATGCTCGGCAACGTCCTGCTGCTCGACCTCTACAACACGCTCGGACTGCCCACGTCGACCACCGTGTCGATGGTCTTCGGCCTGCTGGGCGCCGCCGTCGCCGCCGCGCTCTTCCGCATCGCCGACGACCCGGCCTTCACGCTGCAGGACCTCTCGCAGTTCATCAACACGGGCAAGGCGATGGTCATCATCGCGGCGATCCTCGTCTCGGTGGCGCTGGCCTTCTTCGCCGGACTGCTCTTCATGTACATCTCGCGGCTCATCTTCTCGTTCCGCTACGCCGCGGCCTTCCGCCGCTGGGGCTCCGTCTGGTGCGGCATCTCGCTGGCCGGCATCCTCTACTTCGCCCTCTTCAAGGGGCTGAAGAGCTCGGGACTCATCCCCGCGTCGATCACGGAGTATGTCGGCGAGCACGTCCTGCTGACGCTCTTCTGCTTCTGGGTCGTCGCCTCGCTCGTGCTGTGGATCTTCCAGCGCCTGCATCTGAACATCATGCGCATCACGATCCTCTCGGGCACCTTCGCCCTGGCCCTCGCCTTTGCGGGCAACGACCTGGTGAACTTCATCGGCGTGCCGCTGGCCGGCTACGACGCCTGGCAGATCGCCCGTGAGGCCGGCTCCGAATCGATCATGATGGACGGACTCGCCCAGCCCGCCCGCGCCGACTTCCTGCTGCTCGGGCTCTCGGGCCTGATCATGGTGCTGACGCTCTTCTTCTCGAAGAAGTCGCAGCACGTGGCCGAGACCGAGCTCTCGCTCGCCTCGCAGCACGAGGAGGAGGAGCGCTTCGGCTCGACGATGATCTCGCGCGGCCTCGTGCGGCTGACGCTCATGGCCAACCACCTCTGGTCGGGACTCGTTCCGGCACGCGTGCAGCGGGCCATCGACCGCCGCTTCGAGCCGCTGCCCGTCGAGGAGCGCTCGGCCGCGCAGTACGACATGATCCGCGCCGTGGTGAACCTCTCCGCGGCCTCGATCCTCATCGCCATCGGCACCTCCTACCAGCTGCCCCTGTCGACGACCTACGTCGTCTTCATGGTGGCGATGGGCTCGTCGCTCGCCGACCGCTCGTGGGGGCGTGAAAGCGCCGTATACCGCATCACGGGCGTCATGGCCGTCATCTCGGGCTGGTTCGTCACGGCCCTGGGCGGTTTTGTCATCGCCCTCGGCGTCACGGCCCTGCTGCTCTGGGGCGGCTGGATCGCCGCCGTGGCCCTCACGGCCTTCTGCGCCTGGCTGCTCGTGCGCAGCCACCGCAAGACGCCCGAACTGAAGCAGGAGGCCGCCGCCCGCGAGCCGCTCGAAGGGGCCGAGACCCCCGACGAGGTGCTCTGCGCCTGTATCGGCGAGGTCTGCGCAACGATGCAGGAGGTGACGCGCATCTACAACCGCACGCTCGTGGCGGTCTTCAAGGAGAACCGCAAGGTACTCAAGGAGATGGTGCAGGCCTCGGATCGTCTGTTCGAGGAGGCCCGCAGCCGCAAGTACGGCATCATGCCGACACTGCGCCGCCTGCAGCGCTGCGACATCGACACGGGACACTTCTACGTGCAGGTGGTCGACTACCTCTCGGAGGTGACCAAGGCGCTGATCCACATCACGCGGCCCTCGTTCGAGCACATCGACAACAACCACGAGGGGCTGTCGAAGGAGCAGATCGTCGACCTGATGCGCGTGAACGACCAGGTGGAGGCCATCTTCGTCAAGATCAACGGCATGCTCTCGACGAAGGACTTCTCGGAGCTGGACCTGGTACTCGAGATGCGCGACCGGCTCTTCGACACGATCGTCGAGGCGATCAAGAGCCAGCTGCGCCGCATCCACGACGATCCCGAAACAAGCACCCGCGCCAGCGTCCTCTACCTGACGATCCTCAACGAGACGAAGACCATGGTGCTCCAGGCGCGCAACCTGCTCAAGTCGCAGCGATACTTCCTCGAACACAAACAGTAGAGCCACCGACAGAACGTCACGCAAACGAAACGGGGCCGTCATCGTCAAGCAATGGCGGCCCCGTATCTTTGCAGTGTGGAGAAGGGGAAGCCCCTCCACAGGTTGGTTTTAGGTTACATAAACGGGTTAGCGGAAGATGCAGCGACGCGACGTCGCGGCATCTTCGTCCGTTCAGCGCTCCATGTCGCGCAGGTGGATGTCGAGCGCCCGCACCGAGATCTGAATCTCGCGGATCGAGACGCCGAGCGAGGCGATCAGCAGCAGCAACGCCGCACCGAAGACCCAGGCCGACGTGCGCACCAGGCCGACATAGATCAGAAACATCGTCACGACACACAGGAAGAGGCTCGTGACGCCGAGAATCTGCATCGTGCGCGTGAGGTGCAGGCGGCGGCGCAGGTTGTCGATCTGCGCGCGGGTCACCTTCGAGGGGTGCTGCAGGTGCTGCTCCTTGAGCGTGCGCACGAGCTGCGCATAGGAGAGGAAGCGGTTGGTGTAGGCGAGCAGGATGAGCGACACGGCCGAAAAGAGCAGGGCCGGGGTCGTCAGAGTCAGTTCTTCCATCGTTCACAAAGTTTGATTCGCCGGCAAAGATAGCGAAAAAGAGCCAGAGAAACCATCGAGATACATTTTCCGAACCAAAGCGGACGTTCCGACGAAGACCATATCAAAACCGACAGGCAACAGATTCACATAGCTTTACGGACAAAAAACGCCCCCAATGATCTGACAAACACATGCCCGAGCATAAAAGCCGGTCGGATCATTCGTTCTTCCGCATAACCGGCACAACCATCAATCGATATCCAATCCCTCTACGACAAACTGCTGATCCGGTTCTGTAAGGAATGTATCCAGATAGGGCGAGTAACTCCTGACCGACACGCGTCCCCCGCAGGCATCCACGTCCAAAATACGCAGATAACCGTTCCCTCCATTTTCCGATCCGATGACACCGTTCTGATAGTTAGCCAGCAGCTGACACACCCGATTCCCGTGAATACCCGTACTTACAAGACATCCGGTACCGTCGTTGAGCACATGTCCGCAAAATACGAAGACAATATTGGCATAACGGCTGACCAGCTTTGACCAGATTGCCTGCCCGTCATTCGCCGAACCACCGCTTTTCCCTTGCCCGATGCCATATTTCCGCGGATTCCATTTGTGATGTTCATCCATACGGGTATCGTCCGAATAGAGATACGCGTGCGTATTGATAATTACCTTGTAACGAGGATGCGCCGCCACAACCTCTCCGGCCCATGCGAGCACTTCGTCCCGCGGTGCAAATTCGAGCGAAAGGACAAGCCATCGAATCGAACCCGTTCGGAAGCGATACCAGACATTGTCCATCTTGCCTGGTTCGAACGCTCCTCCGAAACGGGGATCAGCTGCATATTTCTCATAAGGGAAATAACGATTGAACGGTTCTGAATACCGCGTATCGGCGGGGCTATGTTTTCCCAGGTCATGATTTCCGACAGCCAGGACATAAGGGACATGCCCGTCGAGTTCGGCAAACGCCGAAGCAACCCGCTGCCACTGCTTATCGGTATTACGACTGGTCAGATCTCCCTGCTGGAGGACAAAATCGATCTCCCGATCATGGGCTGCAATCCAACGGACCTGAGCCTGCAATATATCGGGATACTTTGCAACATAACTCTGCGTATCGGGCAACAATACGATTCTGCACTGTTTTCGCTGCGCAGCACAGGAAACCGAACAGACGCATAGGAAAAACAACAATGATTTCAATCCGAGACTGGAGAAGCGATTCATATCTTAATAAAATTAAAAGAATTATCGATAATCCTCCAAAGAGGAGACGAACAGCTTTTCGCCACAGTTCGTCATCTGCTCTGTCTTCTGAATAGAGGCTTTCCGACTCAATGATATGCCGGTTTCAGTGAAACAAAGAGCAAAAGCGAATGAACAAAGTCCATCCTTGGACACTACTTGCCATTCCGCGTTGATGGCACGATCTTCGGCTCCTCTACACAATCTGCAATTACACGTAAATCGATATAATATGACGCCGATTCAAACTCTTTTTTTCAAAGAGGATGGACTCTGCCGCGCAATCTGTGCTGCCGTTTCCAATCGACATCGGACGGGACAATCCAATTCGGCAAAGGAATGCTGTCATTCCGCATCAAACGGTCATAATAGTTTCTGTACAACGGATTACTGAATTCATATCTATCGAACTCATCTCCCCTTCCGAACATTCTCGGATCTCCATCTTCGACAAGTTTGTTTTCCATAATGCTTCTCAACGAATCACAAATGGGTGCTGCAAATCTTTTTCGGGCAAGATTGTCAATGCAGTCTGGATCGGAAACGATGTCGTACAGTTCTTCGGCCGGGCGTTTGCCAAACGACAGACGGTAATATCTGTTTTTTCTGCCCAACAGCAAAGTCTTGGTAGGAGATGCATCATAATTCAAATAACCGGTTTCCGGATTACCGGCAGGATCCCTTGACGACTCATAATTAACAAGATAAAGCCATTTTTCAGTAATTATTCCACGAATGGGATACCCGGCATCTCCCGGTCGTCCTATATCATGACGCTCCTTGCCGATACACATAAACGGTCTCGGATCATCGTCAGTGTTTTTCAACAGGTTCAGCAGGGATTTGCCCTCAAAGGGTTTCATTCCCGACTCTTCCGGCCGAATCCGTGCCGCGTCCAGTATTGTCGGCGCGAAATCGGTAAAACTGACGAACGAATCAATGACGATCCCGGGCTCTATCCTTCCCGGCCACATGATTACAAGCGGCATATGATGCGAATCATAATAACACTGTCCTTTTATTCTTGGAAATGACATTCCGTTGTCCGACGTGACCACTATTATGGTATTGTCCAGTATGCCTTCATCATCCAACATAGCTATCATTCTGGACAGATGACTGTCAAAATATTCTATTTCAAAGGCATAATCGCACATATCTGTCCGAACCGTAGCACAATCAGGATAAATTCCAGGCACCCGATCAACCGACTCACCCGTTCTGTTCCCCGAAATTCCGGATCCGGGAGTATAGGGCCTGTGAGCCTCCCATCCTCCATACCAGAAAAAGAATGGCTCTTCCGCATTTCGTTTCTTCAGGAAAAGCCGGAAGTTTGCAGAATAGTCTATATTGGAGACGGTGGGATACGGAGGGTTGCACTTGATCCGGTTATACCTTTTGCCTATCAGCTCCCTTGGCTTTCCATTCTGCCGGCCGGGATCACCGGGAAACCACCCCTTGCCTGTCATACCTACCTGATAGCCATGTTCAGCCAGGACCTCCGGGAAAGAACGTACATCCTCCGGGAAAAATGCAAAATGATTTGCAGCAGGCCCCAGTTGCCATGAATTCAAACCGGTCAATATGCAGGATCGCGACGGGCCGCTTTTGGCATTGGGCGTAAAAGCCCTGGTAAACAGAGCACCGCTGGATGCTACATAGTCGCAGGCCGGAGTATGCACCCATTTCGCACCGTAACATCCCCAATGGCCGAAAGAGACATCATCCACGACACAGAATAAAATATTGGGACGAGTATCTGCGTTGTCAGTCCCGGCATTCTTCGCCGCTCCCATCATCAACGGCCCACAGAAAGCAACTCCCATCAATATATTCCTGTTCACTTCCATCACAAAACAAATTATTTAATCATCCTGACGAATTGTGCCGCGCCACGGCATGCTGAATAAACGCAGGGAACCCGTCGGCTCCCTGCGCCTCTCGTTTTTTACTTTTCACCTGCCTCTGGTCGCAAAGCAAAATAGGTTCGCGGACCCGATTCGCTACTGCCCGCACAACAATAAGGCATCAGCACCACACCGGTATCACCGACCGTGAATTGCGGAATTTTTGCTGACTGGTCCATCATAAATTCTGAAAGCAACGCCTTTCGTGCATCCACCGTATCGAGATTCATTTCGACGAACGGTTCGGGATTTTCTTTCATCGAAATACGCTGTGCCAGGGCCAAAGGTCCATAACTGAAGGCAATCCAACGTTTCCCGTCCTCGCCTCTCTGAATATCGGCATGCAGTTGATAGTCGAGCCCGATTCGGATACGGTCCCCCGGATTCCAAATGCGTTTGACCGCAACATAACCCCGCTTGTTGGCAACCGGCTTGACCTTTTCACCATTCACTTCAACATATTTCAACCGGGTATTCAAAGGCACACGGAACTCGATGGCATACTCCTTGTAGATATGCGGTTGTTTTGCAATATTGACGGCAACATGTATCTCTTCTTCAAAGGGATAATTGCCCGAGACAACCAGTTCTCCACCTCCGAATTTGGAATTCACCGATACAACGGAAGGCGTAAGCATATTGATCGACAAGCAATTGTCTATCTCTCCGGCAATATGGTCCGCCATCAGCTCCATGGCACGCGGCGCACTCGAGTTACAACAGTGAATCTTGTTCACATACGGAGGCCGACATTGGTTGGGAGCCGTATAATAGCATCCGTCCACGCCGTTTGTATGCTGATGCCCGAATAGATCGTTGAGTGTACATTTTTCAGCTTCATCCATGTACTTGCGCATACCCGTCAGATCGAAAAGCTGCAGACACAACTGTATCCACGTCACATTGCTGCAATTCTCCACTACGATCCGCTCCGGATCGAAAGCCGTTTCGTAGGCAAAACACTCCTTGTTGCCATTATAGTCAGCAGCGCGGCTCCAGACACCGCCCGTCGTGAGCAGATGCCTGCCCCGCACGCGATTCCATGCCATCTGCACGGCCTTAAGATAACGCTCCTGGCCCGTCACCTGATAAAGGCGGAAATATCCCAGCAAATTCGACAGCAACTGATAGACCTTGCCGTCGCCAGGTTTCACCACATCGGCATCGGGCGAAAGCAGTTCGCCCAACAGATGCAGATCGGGATTGGCCTCACTCACAGCCACGATATGTTCTGCAAAATCAAGATATTTTTTCTCGCCGGTCCGTTCGTAGAGCATCACGACAGATTCGAGGAGTGTCGTAGAGGACATGCCCGCACGCGTTCCGTTGCGAGTCAAATCATTACGTCCCGCACCGAAGGTATCGATCAAGAGATCGGCCATTCGTCGGCATGCATTCAACACCCGCTCGTCGGGAAAGAAAGACTCGTAAGTCAGCAATCCGTACAAATTGTACCGGTGCGTCCATACATCCCACATGTATTTCGATCCATCTTCAGGTTTGGCGACAAAAGATGAAGCCTTATCATAGGTTCCCATGTATCCGTCCGGAAGCTGAGTATCGATCAGACGCTTCACCACGCTGTCCAATAATTCCTTAAGCCGCTCGTCTCCCGTATGATGATATGCCAGAGTGGCTGCATGCAACCATTTGCCCACATGCTCTCCTTGCCACGGATGTTTGCCGGGTCTCGATTCAAATCCCTTGAGAAGAAACTCCTCGCCGGCCACATACCACAAACGATTGTTGCGCCACAAGTCCACACGTTCACCAAAAAGGCCGCCATTGTATTGCGTGAACATGGGCCACCAACGATCCGGACATATCTCCGCTTCACGCTTGGCGGCAACACGCGCATCAAAGTTCGGATTATCAGGCATCATGCGGGCTCCGACCGATTCGCGCCAGGCATGCAGCATGCGCTTCAGCTCCTCGGCCTTTTCGGGCATCCGTGCCGCCAGGTCATTCTTCTCTCCGATATCCTTTTTCAGATTGAACAGCTGTACGGTACCGTTCTCATAGTATTCTATCAATTTGTAATCTCCGTAACGAACAGCTCCGCCGGGGCTCTGCAACCCATGATTGCTGTAATGCGGGAAGTGCCAGAAGATCGGGCGATCCCGCATCTTTTTCTTCTGGAGCAGCGGCGAAATATCCACGCCTTCGGCCTTGGTATCGCGGGGAAGCGGTGTTCCGGTAAGACTGAGCAGCGTTGGATAAAAATCAACACTGACAACCGGCTGATCGCATACGCCCGATTTCACCCCCGGAGCCTTCACAATCATCGGCACCCGCAGTCCGCCTTCGTACAGCCAACCCTTGCCACCACGCAACGGCAACATAGAGCTGGAATAGGCTGCATCGAGCTGGTCCTCACGGATCACGCGGTTCGGTCCTCCATAATTGGCAGCCGACATGCCGCCGTTATCGGCAAAAAAGACGATCACCGTATTCTCATAAAGCCCCAGTTCCTTGAGTTTCGCGACAATTCTTCCCATACTCTCATCCATGCTCTCGACCATGGCAGCGAACTGGATATTATCCTGGATCTGCTTGATTTTCACGCGCCGGTGCGGCAATGTCTTGTGCGGAGCATAGGTCGGATCGTCCAGGCAAGCCAGCAATTCCTCGGCAGAAGCCGGGTTCTCGTCATCGGGATTACCCTCCAGAATAAAAGGCGGCAGGTCCGACTTTGGCATGGACAAAAGTTTTTTACGGTATTTTTCCACCAGATCGGGACGGCCCTGAATCGGATCGTGTACGGCGAAATGCGACATAAACAGGAAGAAAGGTTCATCCTGGTTCTGTTCTATGTAGCGGAGCGCCTCGTCCGTCAACCGGTCGGTGAGGTATTCACCCTCTTCACCGTCAAACCCGTTCATTCCGAACGGAGCCATGTACCCGCGGGCTGGCCAGCCTTTCAGATAGCCATGCGGAATGTGCATGTCGAATCCGTGCTCCTCAGGTGTGGAACCCGTCTCTCCCAAATGCCATTTGCCGATCATGGCCGTGTGGTAACCATTCTCACGCAAGGTCTCGGCAATGGTCGGGACATCGGACGGAAGGTCCTGATTCACCTCCACATTGCGCAATTTCTGAAAAGGAAATTCCCGACGACCTGGCAACCAGTCCGTCATGTTGATCGTTGCCGGATAACATCCCGTCATGATACTCGCACGGGCCGGAGAAGAGACGTGACATGTCGTATAGGCATTCGTAAAACGCACCCCATCCCGCCCCAGCGCATCAATATTGGGAGTCTCGTAAAAACGGCTGCCGAATGATGCGATATCGCTCCAGCCGAGATCGTCGACCAGGAAAAAGATCACATTGGGCCGCGAAGAGATGGCTTTCTGTCGGGATGTTGCAGCCTGGTTCGATGTCTCGGCCGCAGAGGTTCCGCCCACAGCAGTAATCATGGCAGCGTTGAGCAGCAACGCCCGATTCATGTTTTTCGAAAATTTCATCGGTTTATCGGTTTTATGTCGGTTCAATATTGTTTTCTTTCCTTACGGCAACTCTCTTGGTTCAACCAGATAATACACATCCGAGCAGGGATCATCGGAGAGTGTGGCGGCAAAGAGCACGATTTGCCGGTCATCAGGCAGCCGCAAGGTCCGGGCCTCGGGCGACAGCGGCAAACAGACTTTATACAAGTAGGTAAAGACATAGGATTCGTTCCTGTCCGACGGATTGTGCCGGTGTGTCCCCACATGGGCCAAACGACCGTTCCGCACATAGGAGGAGCTGTATCCGGCCCATCCCCACTGGCCGAAATACCCCGAATAATAGGGAACATGCACGGGATATTCCCTATCATCAATTCCGATTGTCGTATCACGGTCCTTATCGGATGAGGCCACCAGCAGATACAATTTGTCATAGTCTCCCCCGGGCAGAGAGATCGTCTGTCCGCTGCAGCGGACGGCATTTCCGAAATCGGGCTCTCCGATCCGGAAACGGATACCGTCGGCTTCGACCTGTCGGGTCAGCAACTCTCCCGAATAGGAATTCCACAAGGAATCCATGTTCGAGAGGGCGCAGAACGCATCGGAAGAGATGACGGCAGCATTGTACGGCAAGGACAGTTGTTTCTGCCGCGGCAGATCAGCCGACACGTTTGGAACGGACAGTCTGACACGGTAACTCTTCGGTGCATATCTCCCGACCGTATCACGGAGCGTATTTCCCGCAAACGATACGGTGCCGATCCGTTCTTCGATACCGTTCACCTCCTCTGCTGAAAGAATCGGAACCGGGAACGACAGGCGTACCGGCTGCGCCGCGCCTTCCGTCTCATAAACCCGTACAATGTATCCGTCGCCGTCCTCGGCTTTCTTCACGGCCTTCACGGCCACACCTTCATCCGCCGAAGAGACGAAGCCGTATAAGCGCCCCAGTTTGCCAGCATGACGCGGAGCGGAAAAAGTCAACAGCCGCTGATTGAGCTGCTCCCCCTTTCGTACGATACCCGCATTCACATAATCACCCGCATGCCCCACGATCGAATAGGTGAAGCGATGATGTCCCATATCGAGGTCCTTCTGGAACGAAAAATCAGCTCCGTCAGCCGTTGGGGTATGAAGCAAAGTCAACCGCAGATTGTCCTCCGACGGTTTGTCCCAACCATATTTGCTATCATTGAGGACAGCAACGCCATAACTGCGGTCCATCGTCTGCATGTCTGCCCACTGCTGGGCACACACCTCATATTGTTCGGGAGTGTTGCACCCGCGTTCGATTGTGCCGATTCCCAGATCGTATCGGGCCTTCGGATTGGCAAAACTCATCGGAAACTGCGCCTTGAGCAACGTACGGGGCGAACGCCAGTCCACCTCCGTACGGATATCGATGCGGTCATCGGCCGCGCCGTCCGTCAGGGAGATATGCTGTACGATCGTAGACGCACCGTAACGGCGCTCCACACGCAATGTAACACGCAACGGCCCATACTCCTCAACGGACACCTCGGCCCGATTACCGACCCGTTCGGGAGTCCGGTCCACAACCTCCTTGAGTATCTCCCATGCCGGCCATCTGTCCGAGCGGTTCTCGGGAAAAGCCACCAGTCCGAAAAAGGATCCGGGCCGGACCAACTCTCGATCGAAACGCTTGTCCATAATCGACACGATATCTCCCCGTTCGTCGAGACGGACCCGGTAAATACGGTTTTCGATCCCCTGTCCGGAAATTTTCAGAGCGCTGCCTGACTCCGGTTCTGCGACGGGACGCACATCGTAAACCGCATACCCCACGGACGGCACATCCGCGGCAAAAATCACCCTCATCCGGCTTTCGTCGGCCGAAAGCACCTGTGCCGGAACCCTCCGGCCATCCGGGCCATACACCTTCACACCCTTATATCCGGGAGAAACCGGCACCGTTGCCTCCACTACGGCCCTTGTTTCATAGGCCGCCGGATTATAGACCACGACCGGGGAACCTTTTGTCCGGGTATCGAGCATCGATACAACCGCTCCAACGGCCGTCTGGGTCATGTCGGCAAACCGGCTTTGGGCAATCAGATAGTCATTCCACGTAAACTCATATGCCCGCGGGATGCTTGTTCCCGTCAGGTCATCGTGGAATTGATGCCAGATGAACCGTCGCCACTCGTCGTTGATGGCCTTCTGCGGATAGTTCAATACCCCCAGATGATCCGCCATGACATTGCTGCGCTCGGCCGCATCGGCCAGCTGTTCGCAGCGCCGGTTAAAGCGTTTCAACTCCGAATGGGCCGTATAGCATCCCGTACCGTGTACATCCATAAGCAACTCGCCGTCGTAAACAGGCAGTTCGGGATGGGCCTCGAATGGCATATAATCCTGAAACAGGCTGTCCGAAGGAGCTACAATCAGTTCTACAGGACCATCACTTTCCACGTAGCGGAACAGATTGCGCACCGTACGCGGCAACGGGGAACCACCCCTATCTCCACGCTTCTCCGACGATCGCGTTCCATAATACCGATAAACTGCTCCGATCCCGCTCTCGCTGGCTCGTCGGATCAACTCTTCACTCCACGTCAGATCACCCGTCGGATTCCAACCGTAACCACCTCCATCGAGTGCAGCCAGCAAACAGGCACCGTCGACGCCACGCCACAGCCCGATCTGAAAGGGTGACTTGCTTTTCCCGTGAAAAGGCCGTGTCCGCCAGGCCAGTTTCTGGGTGGAAAAGCCGATCAGGCCACAATGTACGGCAATCGTCGGCAGCGTATATCCGAATCCAAAACAGTCTGGCAGGAAGATATCGGTCGACTTGCGTCCGAACTCCTTTTTGAAGAACTCCTGCCCCAACAGAATATTCCGGAAAAAGGATTCTGGGGAGGGCACATTCGGATCCGTCGCATCCCACGTACTGCCGGTCAGATGCCAGCGGCCATCGGATACATATTTTTTCAACCGCTCAAACCGGTCGGGATAGTACTCCTTGGCCCAGGCATACTTGACGGCACCTTCAAAATTGAAGATGTAGTCGGGATATGCCTCCAGCAGGCTGAAATTCTGATCCAGCGTATTGAGAAGAAACTCATCGATCGAACGCTGCACATCCCAACGCCACTGCGTATCGAAATGGGCATTTGAAACGAGATAAGCCCGGTATCTTTTCTTCGATGGGGCCTCTTCGCTCCGTTCCTGCGCGAATGCCGTGAAAAGGGAGCATATCCCGGCTATGCATAGTATATTTCGGAGGAATCTGCTCATTTGATTTGTGGTCTGTTATCCTCGAAAACAATGGCCCTATCCCGGAATACGAGCGTATCGCACACTTCGCAATGGTTGCCGTCGGGACGGTCGTAGGCATATTTCAGATAAAGCACATCTCGTTTACGCGGATTGTCGAGTGTACCGCCCCATTCGGCTTCAAATTCTCCGTAACGACCGGTTCCGACCACATCGAAGGGCGTTCCGGACTGGGAGGTTATTGCGATATCATGATCTGTGACAGACAATCGCAGGGCAAGTTCATCGTTGGCAATCTGCCAACCACCCACAACATCGCTCATCGAGGTAGTCGTCAGGCTGACCACTTCGTTCAATTCCAGATCATTGGTCCGATAGACGACCCTATCTATCTCCTCCCCCGCCGGATTCTTCACAACCAAGGTTCCGCGACGCAGCCATTCGCCATGATACGGATTCACGTATTTCACGCCGAACAGCGTATAGTTCTTCGGGGTAACCTCCCAATGGCTCGCATCATGCAAATTGGGATCAGCCACGGCAGGACGGCCCGAAAGAATCGAATCGACCCGATCGGCATCCGTAATGCGCATCGGAATCACATAAACCCCTTTGTGGGCATCGGGGTCATCGAAAAACTCATCGGCAAGCTGCACCGTAATAAGTCCGTTGAGTCGTCCTTTTGGAATTTCAACGCTGCCGTCGGTCGAAAGACTGTAATAGCGGGATGGCAGGACACGAAGCTGTTCATTATTCTGATTGTACAGATTGTCGGGGACAAGCGATTCATCCACTTCGTAATAGACCGTGCGCGAGATGTCATTGTGGATGTATACGCCACCCAACGCGACCCCGATATTGAACTTGTGGGCCCGATCCAGCGAATTATCGAGCACATCGTTCCCCAATGAGAGGGTCCGTACGGGATATTGGTACGGAAAATAGACCGTCTGATAATCAAAATCCTTGTAATCGAACGGCTTGTTGTAACAGGCACCCAACAACACGGACACCAGTATAAAAGTGAGTATCTTTTTCATATTCCGACAGTATATCAAATCCAACCTTCATTCTGAATCAACCCCTTCACCACATCGTCATTGGGAATGGGTCCATAAATCATGTAGCGTTCAAAGGATCTTTCCTTGACATCCACGGACGTAAGTCCTCCGTCAAATGTTCCGCGCACGGTTGCATTCATGGCATCGTAATCAAGCCAACGGCGCACATCCCAGAAACGGATCTGCTCGAAGCAAAGTTCCAGACGCCGTTCATTGCGGATAAGTTTTCGCATCTCTTCCGGTGTGGAAATGGACGCCAGGTAAGTATCAGGCTGATCGATACCGGCTGTTTCCCGTAACCGGGCCATGACATCCCGAGCCGAATAGGCATGCGAGCCGGAAGCATCGGGACCCCATGCTTCGTTTGCAGCTTCGGCGTAGATCAGGAATGCCTCCGTAAAGCGCATCAACGTATTGAAATGTATCGCAGAGACCACATTTCCCGTCTCGAGGCTTACGGCCTCATTGGCAAATTTCTTCAGATAATACCCCGTGCAGGTGGAATATTCCGTTCGGTTGATTCCGTCGCTGGGATGATCCACCGTATTGATTGTCGTTCCCTTGAAAGTCATGCCGTTGTAGATAACGTATTTTGCAAGTCGGGGATCCCGGTTCGCGTAGGGATTTCGCTCGTCATAACCAGAATCTCCGGAATCGATCGGCCAACCGGATTTCATCGGGAATGCATCCACGAAGTTCTGTGACGGGCTCACCCGTCCGCTGCCATTCAGGCTGGGAGGGAATTGTGCTTTCTCGATATTGTTGCTGTTGGTATAATCCTCACGCCAGAGAATGTCGCGATTCCCCTTGTCGAGATAAAACTCCACACGATCAGGCGCAAGATTTTCCAAACCGCCGAAGGCATCAATTACCTCTGCTGCAGCGTCGGCCGCCTTCTCCCACAGAGCCGGGTCTGAGGTCGGATTGAATGCCGGACTGGCCGCCAACAGACGCACGCGGGCTCGCAACATTTTCATGGCAAGACCGGAGATCCGGTTGGTATTCCGCACCCCATACACGGCATCGTAATCCTCCTTGTCCGCCGTTCCGGCGGGAGCATTCTCATAGCGGTCGGGCAACAGCTGCAAAGCCCGTTCGATATCCTTTTCTATTTTGGCCACGCACTCCGCAAAGGGAAGACGGCGCACAGTCGCCTGTTCCTGCTCCGAAGAGACGAACCGGTCCATGTAGGGAATGCCGAGCAGTTCACCCGAAGAGGCCTTACCTGCATGTGCCTGCAAGATGAGCGAGTGATGGTATGCTCTCAAGGCATACGCCTCACCCTTAAGTCTGTTGGGAAAGTGTTCCGCACGCCATTCGGACGAGTAGGACCACGTCACATCATCCACGATCCGTTCGAGAAAATAGTTGATATAGGCGATCTGCGTATAGTTCCGCCACTGCGAGAACGGATCATTCGTCGAGCGCCAGGCTCCCGTGGCTGCCAACATGTATCCGTTTGAAATGTTGTTCGAAAGGGCGTCATCCACAGCAACGGCCGTATAGTTGAGCGTCGTAGGCAGATTGTCATAGGCTTTCAGCAGGATACCTTCGGCAAGCACCGGATTGGCGATCACGTCTTCACGGGTAAGCACGTTATCCTTACCGGGCTCGACAAACTCGCCACAACCCACCGCAGCAAACGCCATAAACGACAGGATGACAATGGAAAAATATATTTTTTTCATAGTAGTAGAGTTTAGAAATTGGCCTTAAAACCCAGAGCAAACCAAGTATAGGCCGGTTCACCACCGACATTGAGCAACAGCTTCTCCTTCTCGGGTGCGAGTGTCAGCAAATTATTTGCACGGAAATAGACATTCGGACTCTTCATACCGATCTTGCGCGCAATGCGGTCACTCAGATGATAGGTCAATTGCACGACGGGGATCTTGAAGAAATCGGTCGCAGCGATCCAGAATGTCGAATTCTTGAAGTTATGCGTATTTCCCGTCGTCGTCAGACGGGGATATGATGCCGTCTCCCGGGTATCGATACCCCGTTCGGGATCATAGGCCCACCGGGCCGATTTCAGATAGGACGGATATTTCATTTCACCGTACACCTGATAATAGGACCCCGTCATGAGTTGAGCTCCTCCGGACTGCGCGCGCATTTGGGCATAGAGTGAAAAATTGCGCCAGCGAACCGTCAAAGCCAGACGATAGTCGCACGTACTGCGCGAATCGCCGATTACCTTTTGGTCCCGATCGTTGATCACGCCGTCACCGTTCAGGTCTCGGTATTTCAGGTCTCCGGCCTGCACCGTTCCGAACGAGGGCTTGGCGATCGTCTTATCCAATGGATCATTGATGCAATCAATCTCTTCCTGTGTATAGAATCCGTCAGCAACATACCCCCACAAGGCGGAAAGGCTCTTGCCGGCCTGCTGATTGTACTCCATGCCCGGCCCGTAATTCAGTTCATCGACCTTCAGGTTTTTGGCCTTGTAATAGACCAACCCGGCATTGACCGACAGCGACCAATCCCGATCAAAGCGCTTGTTATAGGATAATGATATTTCAAAACCCCGACCTTCGGAAATGCCGTAGTTGCGGCTCATGATGAAATCGCTGCCACCGATCACCCCCATGTATTCATTTACGGGCTGAACAATCAGTCCCGTCTTGCGCCGTTGAAAAAAGTTTGTTTCGACATACAGCGAACGTTTGAACAGGGCAATTTCAAAGCCTGCATTCAATTCATACACATTCGCGAAAGTAAGATCGGGATTCCCCAATGTTACAGGCAGAAAGTTGTTGCTGCCCGAACCATCGTTATACGTATGCTTGCTCCCAATCTTGTACGTATCGCGCGAAAGGTTGTAATCCGTAGGATCAGACTTCAGATTCGCGAAGCTCGCTTTGAGTTTCAGAAAATCGATTCCGCTGTTTTTCATGAAATTCTCTTCGGACATGATCCAACCCAATGCATAGCTGCTGGCAATACCCCATCGGTGATCGGCCGGAAGGAACGGCGATGCGATGGCAGAAGCACCGATCTCGGCAATATAGCGATTCCGATACATATAGTTCGCACGCAGGGCATAATCAAGCTGATTCTTAGAATAAATCTGACCCTGAGTCACATAACTGCTCATACGATGTGTGGCTGTGACGTTCACATCGTGTTCTCCGGCAAACACTCGGCTGTAATTGAGCACGTTGTACCAGGCTATCTTCCGGTTCATGTCGACTTTGTCTATAGACTGCGACCCGACGAAATTGTTTTCGCCCTGCTTCGTCAAGTGAATGCGATCCACATCACTGGTTGTACTGATTTCAAACGAAGGCGTATAAACAGCATACTTGTTCGTCTGCGAAATCATGTAGACATTATTGTTGTCGATACCTGCATAGGTACTGAACGTCAAACCGGGTGTTATGGCTTTCAGATCCACATCGAAACCGATATTGACATTGGCAGCGCGATTGGTAAGTTTGTCATAACCTGCAAGTATCTTGTCTCCGTAGATATTGGTCGTATAGACCTGGTCACCGGCAACAAGGTATTTCCCGTAAATAAGGGACTTCTGCTGACGGGCCTCCTCGACCAGCGCCTGATCCTCCGGGGCAACCCGATCGATCGGGATCAGAAATGCGAACTGATTGGGACGGCGCGTGGAAGCCATCTCCCAGAAATTGCCTTTCGACGCATAGTTGCTGTTCAGCACGACAGTCATGTCGACCTTGGCTCGGAGATAATCCGTAATCTTCACGTCCACGTTACCGCGGGCCCGGAACGTGTTGTCATTCTCACCGGCCGCTTCGCCAAGTTTCTGCAACGACTTGTCATAGTCGTATCCCAGCATGAAGTAATACGACGCGATTTTGTTGCCGCCACCCATTTCAATCACCGCCTTGTGAGACTGTTTTACCCGGCGCAGAAAATCACTGTTATAGAAATCCACATCAGGATACTGTACAGGATCGAATCCGATACGCGTATTCTGAATTGTCATCTCATCGTAACGGTCCGTCAAGCCATCGTTGCGGCGGGCCTCATTGTAAAGCGTCATATAATCGGCTGCGCCCATGTAATCGGGATAGCTGATAGGGCGGGCCAGCGAATATTCATACCGGACGTTCAGATAGTTTTTCAACGGCGTTCCGCGCTTGGTACGTATATTGATGACACCCTGCCCGGTTCCACCATAGAGAATCCGCGAAGAGGCATCCTTCAGGACACTGATCGACTCGATCTCGTCGGGGGAAAGATAATCGGCGAATGACAGGCCTTCGTCGCCCTTCATCATGCCGTCGATAACGACCACATTACCCGCATAACGGATATTGGCCGCATCGAAAATGCCCGTCCCGGCAGCCTGAAGATACCCGTGCCAGTCGTCAGCATAATAGGTGTCACGCAACTGATCCACATCAATCTGATCCACCGCACCGACGACATTGCGTCGTTTGAGCGGAGCAAACGGCACATTTACGTCATCGGTTCGGCCCGACTGATAGACACTTGCAACAAGTGTAACCGGAGCGTTGTTGATTTCAGCCGCCGGAAGCACGACCGACTCGTATCCGTCCGCTTCGACAAGCACCATATCCTTCGGTTCGGTCTTCACGGCAAATGTTCCGTCCGGACCGCTTTTGGAAACATTCTTACCCTCATTGGTATAGATGCAGGCTCCGACAATCGGCTGGCCATCCGCCCCGACGACTTTCGACACGAGCGCAATCTGTGCCGGTTGCTGTTTCCGATTCTTCCGCTGGGCCGAAACCGGGGAAAAGAGCCCCGATGCCAGTAGCAGAAAACAGACGATTATGATTTTGATTTTCATATCCTTTCCATTAAATGTTAATTCCAACCCGGATTCTGCGTGAATCCTTCGTACTGCTGCACATCGGTGCGATTGAACGGCATCCAGTAATGTTTCTGATCGAACACACCGTTGCAAACCACCTCTTTTCTGAAATAGGTGTGCTGCTTGTCGAACACCCCTTTGTACCGGATCTTGTACTCGGGCAGATGCGCCACATACCAGCGACGGATATCATACCAGCGATGCCCTTCAAAAGCCAGTTCCACGGACCGTTCATTCCATATCCGTTTGCGGAACGTCTCGCGATCGGTCGTGAATTTCGCAGCCACGTCCGGCAACGACTCCGTACCATAGGTATACAGTTCATAAGGTTTCGTAACATCCTCGTCAATAGGCAGTTTAACACGTCTCCGTATGATGTTCACGGCATCGACTGCACTCATGGGCGCCCATGCGGGAACCGCCGTGGGCGAGGGACACACTTCATTGATTGCCTCGGCATAAATCAAGTACATCTCGGCCAAGCGGATATACGGGATACCAAACTGATAATTGGAGGTTTGCTTGTCGAATTTGTTGGCCTTGTAGGGAATGTATTTCCGGATAAGATAACCGGTCAGCGAGCCCGAGCCGGAATTCATGTCCTTGCCATTGCCGGCACCGGCACCACCAGCCGAATAGAGCTGTACATAGGCGTCTTCGGCCGGCGAAATATTACTTGTTGCGACCCATTTGACACCGTCGACCAGAATCGTCTGTAACAGCCGCGGATCCCGGTTGGCCCACGGATTCATCGGATCGTATTTGCCCTCGCTTTCGGGATCGTCGATCGGAAGTCCCCACTTTGTCTCGTACATATCCACCATGTTCTGCGTGGCAGCAGTTACTTGCCCCTTTCCTTCAAAACGCTGCGAATTGTGGATATTGCCGATACGCACCAACTGGCTGTTGCCGCGGGCCGTAGTCAGTTTGAACCAGATGTACTCTTTGGTATAGACGACTCGCTGTGCATTCGTGTTGTTGATGAAATTATTGGGATAATCTTTCCAATCCACCAGCTTGTATACGCCCTGATCTGCCAATTTGATGACTTCATAAGCTGCCTTTGCGGCCTCCTCGCACAACTCGGGATCATATTCGGCCACCCCTCGCTCCATATAGGTCGTCAACGGACTTGCCGCATAGAGATACGCCCGGGCTTTGAGTGCAAGGGCGGCACCTTTGGTCACACGCCCCAGATAAGCATCCGGAGCGGCCATACCTTGTTCTGTCTCATTCCAGTCAACCGGCAGACAGGCCGCAGCCTCATCCAGGTCCTCGATGATCCGCATGAGGGTCTCCTTGAATGACAAACGCGGGAAACGCATGTTATCGCCCGGCTCAAGAAAACGATCAATATAAGGAACTCCGCCCCAGATGCGAGCGATTTCAAAATGATACCACGCCCTGAAAAAGTGAAGCTGACCCTTGATGAGACGCACCTCTTCATCGGTGGCACCTACCAGCAGATGCAGGTTCTTAAAACCCTGATTGCAGACGCGGATCTGCTCCCAACCGTTCCAGAATCCGGAATTGCCTCCGCTCTTGGATTCGGTAATCATATTCTGCCACGTATTGGTCCATATCCACCAATAGTTCCCCTGCGGAATAGTCTGCGAAGCGATGAAATCCTTCGAACCATAGACATCGTCGCCCATATCAAGACATGCACAGTTCGCCTGGTCGATATAGCGCACGAGTTTTTCCCCGTAAAGGTTGTCGACAAATCCCGTAAAGTTCTGGTAACTACCAAATATCTGTTCTTCGTCCAGATCCGATTTCTGTGTTCGCTCCAGGTAATCCTCGCACGAAACAAGCAGCGGGATGACAAGAAGCAGCGTAATTATCTTTTTCATGATACTTCTTCGTTAAAATTTGACATTCACGCCGAACGTATAACGCTTCAGTTTGGGATACTGCGCCGAATGGCTCTCCTTGGCCCGGGTGGCATTGGCCTCACGGTCATCGCTCATGTGGGAATAGAGCCAGAGATTGTTGCCGGACAGATAGAGCCGGATCGACTGGATGCCGGTCTTCTTGAGTTTCGGCCCGTTGAAGGTGTAACTCAATTCGGCCGTCTGCAGACGCCACAGCGTTCCGTCGGCACGCTGAAGCTGCGAAGCATAAAGCGAACGGTTCGTATTCATGAACGAAATATGACGAATTGTTCCATTATCGTTGTACCCCGGAATCCACATGTTTTCCCATGTATCGCGATCGATGGCCGTCGAATAGGAAGGCGACGGAAACTCCTCATAGGTATTCTGACGGGAAACATCGGTCTGGCCTACCAGCAGTGCCGAAAGCGACAGGTTTTTCCAGCTCACAGCCAGATTCAACGAGAAAGAGTAGAGCGGATAGTGGTTGTAGTCGCAAGGCACATTGTCCGAACCGTCAACCACACCGTCGCCATTGTAATCGAGTAGAGCGTAATTACCAGGGACATAACCGGTCATGTTGTCGACTCCCACGTGGGTGTACATGTCATCCCAACTCTTGAGAATACCGGTACCTGGAATGCCGGTAGGCTGATTGATCGGCTTTCCGGCCTTCTTCTGATAGTCGGGAGCCAATTCGGGATCTTCCCGATACACGACCTCATTCCAGGCATACGACACCGAACCGCCCAACAGATAGGACCAGTCGGCTCCGATATTGCCGCGAAATTTCGTCTCCAGTTCCCAGCCGTGATTCTTGGTTTCACCGATATTGGCCGAAACAGCCTCGGCGCCGAACCAAGGCGGCACGGCACGCTGATCTCCACTAATAAAGATGTTGGTACGACGCCCCCAATAATAATCGAATCCGAAGGTCCACATGCCTTTGAACATCGTAGCCTCCAACGCAAGATCGTTCTTATAGGCCGTTTCCCACTGAGCATCGGGATTTCCGATCACCTTTACCTCGGCACTCGAAAAATTCGGGGCCTGGCCGATCGGATATCCGAAAACGCCTTCATCTTTTTTCCGCGCCCACTGAGTCGAATAAAGCCACTTGGCAATGCCTTCATCGCTGCCGACAATGCCCCACGAATAACGGATTTTCAGAAAATCCACGAATTTCACGTGCTGCTGGAAGAACTTTTCGTTCGATATGACCCAACCGCCGGCAAGCGAAGGAAAGAATCCGAACTTGTTGCCCGGTCCAAACTTCTCCGATCCATTGTAGGCACCGTTGGCCTCGAAAAGATAACGGTTCCTGAACCCATAGGTCACGCGGGCCGCCCACTCCTCACGATAGGAGGCAAAAGCACTGCCCGTAGCATACTGCTGACGCTTGAAAAGCAACAGACCCGTCACATCGTGCCCGTTCCCGAATGTTCGGTTGTAGTTGAGTGAAAGTTGATACAACTGATCCTGGTAAACCTCCTTGTTGGCGGAAGAAGTGCTCACTTTCACCTGATTGGGGTAATAATCGAAACCGTGCGTCGAGCTGTTATAAGTGGCCGGATAGTTCCACGTAACAGCCCCTGTTCTCGGATCGACGTATTTCGTCAGGGCACGGTCTCCCGAAATATTCGGCCCGGTCGTGGTATAATAGTTGCGGAAATTTGCAACCGCATTGAGAGACAAACCCTTCACCAGCATACTCAAATCCTGCTTGAGCTTGATCGAAGCATTGGCATCGGTTCGTATCTCCACATTCTGGCCCGAATAGTTGAGAACTTCCACCGTATTTTCCGTATCGGTCTTGGCCTTGTCGTTTCCGAAAACTCCGTCTTCGTAACGGACCGGATATTCGTCGGGAGCCTTACGCCATACGCCCTTCCACAACGTGACCGCATTGGCCCCGACCGTACGTTCCTGACCGACAACCACGTCGATATCGGCACTCACGACCGTCGTCGGAGTCAGCTGGAAATCGAAATTGCTGCGGACATTTATTCGCTGGTAATCGTTCTTGGGAACATATCCCTGTCCCAAATCCCGACCGCGCAGGATATCGCCGTCATAGAGATATGAAAGGAAACCGTAATACTTCACGAATTTGGTTCCTCCACGGATATCCACACCCGCCTTGTGCGACCAGGCAAACTTTTTGAGCGTTTCGCTCTGCCAGTCGACATTGGGATAGCGATAAGGATCTGACCCCGAACGGAACTTTTTCAATTCGTTCATTGTCGTGATATAAGACCACAGTTCAGGTTTGGCTCCGAGGGCATTTTCAATGGCAAAATTCCGTGCCACACGACCTTCGTAAGAGGAGAGCAGCGTCGGGATTTTTGAAATGGTCTTCAACGTGGTATGGGCATAGACATTGAGGCTCATCTTGCCTTCGACGCCCCGTTTCGTGGTAATAAGAATGACTCCGTTGCCGCCGCGCACACCATAGACCGCCGTTGCCGAGGCATCCTTCAGGACAGACATCGACTCGATTTCATTCACGTCGACATCCTCCATGCGGCGCTCGATGCCGTCCACAAGGATCAGCGGCGCCGAACTGGTCCACGACGACATGCCGCGAATGAGTATCTGAGCCTCCTCTTCACCGGGTTTGCCACTCGAAGTCAAAGCGGTCAACCCCGGCACAAGACCATTCAGGGCACTCGACAGCGACGTCATGCCGCCCGTGCTCTGGAGTTGTTCACCCTTGACCTGGGTAATGGCACCTACGACACTCTCTTTTTTCTGCACACCGTAACCGACCACCACGACCTGCTCGACATCGAGCGAATCATCCTCAAGGACCACATCGATGACCTTTTGGGCATGGACGGCGACCGTTTGATCCGACATACCGAGATAGCTGAACCGCAGTGATTCGCCTCTCTTCACCTCAATCGCATAATAGCCGGACAAGTCCGTAGAGACACCACGCGTGGTACCGACAATCACCACCGACGCCCCGATAATCGGAGCTCCGTCCTTATCGGTCACTTTACCCGTCACCTCAAGCACTGCGTCCTGTTGGGCCCTCACCTGACTGGGAAAAGCCAACAACAGCCACAGAAAGATGACACCTAAAGCTGCTTTCGTAAATTTTACCATGGTTCATTTATTTTAGGTTTGTAGTTTTCGTTCATTCCGCCCATCAGGTATTATGCGATCCAAAGGGGCGTTCGTCGTTGATCGACGGAGCAATGTTCACTTCCTGCCGGTATTTCTGCCGCAACCGTTCAAATTTTTCGACCAGTTCGGGGCGCTTGGGGGCAATATTGCGTTTTTCTCCGGGATCGAGCTCCAGGTCAAAAATCAGAAGTTCGACCCGCGAGGTATCCTGCAGATAAGGCGTCTGCGTATACCAGTCGTCCGGGACTTCAAAGATCGCCTTGTAACGGCCGGTCCGTAATGCAGCCAGCCGACTGCCCCGATAATAGGCAAATTCGTGACGGACTACCGTATCCTTGCCCGACAGCATCGGCATCAGATCAACCCCGTCAAGAGGCCGGTCTTCCGGAATCCGCGCACCGCACAACCGAGCGATCGTAGGAAGCAGATCGAGTTGTGTTCCGATCTCCCGACAGACACTTCCGGCAGGGATCAACTCCGGATATCGGAAGATTCCCGGTACACGGAATCCTCCTTCCCAACCGCTGCCCTTGCCTCCGCGCAAATGCCCGGCACTTCCGCCGTTATTGGGTGTAAACTTGATAGCCGGACCGTTATCACTGGTAAAGATCACCAAAGTATGTTCGTCCAGACCGTTTTCACGCAGGCTTGCCATAACCTGACCCACACTCCAGTCCAGTTCCTCCACGGCATCTCCGTAACGACCCGCCCGGCTCGTGTGTTCGAATTCCGCCGATGCCATGACCGGCAAATGAGGATAGGCATGAGAAATGAAGAGAAAGAATGGTTCGTCACGATGTCGTGAGATATAATCACAGGCCCGTTCGGTATACATCCGCGTCAGATTGGGCCGGTCGGCATGTTCCTGCAACATGGTATCATTCTCCATCAAGGGGAGCGTCCTGTAATTATTCGGAGAATAAAGCCCATAAAAATAATCGAACCCATTGTCTGCAGGCAGATAGGGGTGTGCATGTCCCTGATGCCACTTGCCGATAAGAGCCGTGGCGTAACCAGCCTCCCGCAGAATATCCGCAAGAGTCACCTCCTCTTCGGGAAGTCCTCTCGGTGTATCGGGGAACAGGACGCTTTCCCGATCGCCGTACATGCCCGACCGCACCGGATAACGGGCCGTCAACAAACCGGCACGGGAAGGAGACGACACGGCAGCCGGAGCATAAAACGAGTTCATCTTCACACCTTCGGCGGCCAGACTGTCAATATGCGGAGTCCGGATGGTAGGATGCCCGTAACAACTCAAATCGCCGTAACCCATATCATCCACATAGATCAGAACGACATTGGGCCGCGGATCCGTCCTTTCGGGTAATTCGGCAGCCCGACACGACGCACCCTGCTGTGCTGCACAGAGCAGCAGGCAGGAGGAAACTGGAGTAAATAATCTATTATCCATAACTGGTCGGATTTGAAATATGGTTTTCTGTCAATGATTCAGCCCATGTTTTTTCCGGAGAGCCGGGACGGTAAAGTTTCGGGGGACCACCACGCCTCGCCCTGCGCAGGAGTCGGCCCAAACGACCATACGGTCGATTACCGCCCCGGCCTTTTCCGGAGGGTCACCCGCTGCCCGCATACGGCACAAGGTGAGTTCGTCCCGCAGATACTCGAGTGACAACGACAATCTCCGCAATGCCCTGGAGCAAGGATTATCCCCCCGGTCATCCCGACGGAGACGAATTGCCATACGCCCGATTTCAGCAAGCCACTTATCATATTGCTCCACGCTTTTGAGCCGGGTTCCGGGAATGGCAGCCGCATGACGCGTCACCCGCTCAAAAAGGTCCAGCACACGAATCGCCGTTGCGGCATGACGACCATAACGCACCCGGACAAAGTCATCCAGCAACCGATCGACATCCAGATCGGGGTTGACGGCAAGTCGGGCAAGCACATAGTGATTCACTTCATATGTGGCCCAGTCACCGGGTTCTCCATAAATACTCACACCCGAAGCTCCGTTGGCTGCATACCACCTTACATCGTCGGCAATATAGTGCGGCAGGACGAGCGGAAGACTACGCCATGCATATTTGCGGTAATAGGAGTAGAGATTGACCCTGCCGTCGAACCCTTCACGCCACTGTCTGAAAGCAGTCGCATACAGGCGATTCTTCGGATTTGCCGCATCGTCAATCTGTGCTTCAAAACACTGGTCGATCGGACAAAAGTCGACCATCACGTCCGCAGAGAGGCGATTCGTCGTTGCCGGTTCAAGATAGGCCTGATAGGCAATACATTCCAGACGCAGACGGGGGAACTCCTCGCGCAGAGCATCGGATACGAGGTTGACCATCCGAGCATGTTTCTCCGAATCGGAACCGAGACGACGACAGGTTTCACAGCGGCACCATATCGCACCATCGGGCGGCCAGAAGGAGAAGATATCGATTTCAGGATGCACCCGCAAATAGCATCTCACGGAGTCGATCAGGTTCTCCACAGCTTCGGGGTTCGACGTGCAGATCACATAGCGTTGTTCTCTCCGCCGTATTCCCTGCTCATCCATACCGAACCACTCGGGATGCGCTTCATACAGTTTTCCATCATCCATCGAGGCATTCAGGAAGTTCTGATAGCCATGCCCTCCGACTTCGAGGAGCAAACCGCGACGAGACATCTCCGGCAAAAGAAAGCTCCGCATTTTATCCCACATCACACGCCCTCCGCCCTGATAATTGATCGGCACAACCAGTGTATTGTATCCTGCCTTGGGCATCCACTCCACCAATTGACGGAGATTCCTTTCATTATGAGAGATTCCCTCTTCCACATAGATCTTGCGGCTGGGCATGGCCGGAATCACAACAACCCGCTCGGGACCTGCATATACTACCCTGTCGACAGCCGGGACCATTTCCGCAGCCCCTGCATAAAAATCGTAATCCGGCGAGAGGTAGCGACATCCCAAACGCTCCAGCAGATCGTAAACGGCACGGAGCACAGCGCGGGGAGAACCGCCGCGCAACAGCAGATCGCGATCGCTGGCAACGATCGAGTAACAGTCGGCCGGAAGCGGCCCGCAGGAACGTCCTGAATCGGTAGCCTTACCCGAAAGATCGGAGGCGGAAAGACATATGCATCCGGAATCCTCCATAACGGGAACAGTCGACGATACGTTTCCCATTCTCGCAAGGTACTTTTCCAATTCCTGACAAGCATATTGCAGCACCTCATTTTCAGGACAAAGGTTCTCAATCCGGACTGACATCCGACCATTCCCGGCCAAAAAGGTCCGAACGGATCGTTCCGCTGAAACCTCCGGCAGTCCGGGATCAGTCTTCGACACGGCAATCAGAGCCGACACATCCCGAAGGGTATCAAACCAGACGCACCGGCCTTGTGTCGAACGGGCCCCGTATCCTGCCGGCAGTTCCGTGAGGTTTTTCACCAGCGGTGCTCCATTCTCTCGTTCATTACCGAAGCGTATTTTTCCGTCAAGCGGACAATAGCAGTTTTCATTCATCAAACTTCCTGCATTCGGCCGATTGCGGCAAACCGTCACACCTTCGGCCGTCACGATCAGATTCCGACGCAGACAGTTCCGAGACTCCGGTTGCATAATCCGGAAAACACCCTGTTCATTCCCGTTGCGACGGCGACGGACAATCGTATTGTGCTCGATCAAGGCACCACACCCCTGCCAAAGCAGCAGAAACGACTGATAATCGTCGCTGATATTGTCGTATACATGCAGTCCGCTATAAACAGGCGCCTCAACCACATCCTTGTATGTCACTTCAAGAAAGCCCTGATTTCCCTGAGAGAAGTTATGATGAATTGCGATATCATATTTTGAGACACGGCCATCATCGATCTCTATGGCTCCTCCGTCAGCACCCACAAGGCCCGTGGTTTTCCATACGATCGAGACATCCTCGGCCCGGTAATTGCGAATCGTATTGTAACAGACCTCCTGATGGTCGGCTCCAAGCCAAATGGCAATCGGCCCCCAGTTCCACTCCTTGAGCACCCGGGTACAGTCATGCAGATAATTGCCTTCAATGAGCGCATGCTCCCCGTTACTTTTGATCCCTACACCGCAATCGGTGAATTCACAACTCCGTACCACGCAATGCCGGGCCACAGAGTCTATCAAAACAGCACCCAACTGCCACATCTCGACAAAAGAACCGATCGGGTGCCGTTGCGGTATCTTTGCAAGGGTGTGGGCAAACGCCAGGTGTTCGACATGCAGGTAATCGCCCGCAAGACGGATGCAATTACCGAAACCCGTTGTATCGGAATTTGTAAATACGGGGGCCGGAAGGTTTTTTCGCCCGTAACTTGTAAAACGGATCGGGGCGACAGCCGTACCCGAGACACGAATTTCCAGACAACCGTCGAAACTGCTTCCACGTGCAAACGACACCACATCCCCAGGCTCCAATTCGCAGCAGGCAAGCCTGTCAAGCGTCCGCCAGGCCTGTCCCGGAGAAGTTCCGGCCGCAGCATCGTTTCCGTTTCGGGAATCGACCCAGAAACCGCGGGGTGCGGCCATACCGGTTCCGCTCACCAGGCAACAGAATGCCCAGGCGAGCAGAACCGACAAGGCGGCAAAATGAAGACTGCGTGCACGTATCATCGCATGGAAGGCTCTACGGTGCAATTACTATTTTTCAGGATTGGAGGCAAGCGTTGGATATGACCCCGCGGAAAAGACCCACACGGACGTATCCCATCCGGCAATGGGTGTTCCCGACGTAAACCAGGCCGCATCCTTTTGTTCACTTTGTCCGGCAATATCTACTGCCTGTTTTTTCGAGCCGCGGCCCAAACCGCCGATCATACCCTTGTCCGCCTCGTAATAACAGTTCTCGACCCCGGACGTATTTGAATTGCCGGAACCTGCAATGGCTGCATAACGGTTGGCGTCGGTCGCAATATGCTGGGTGAACTGTCCCGCATTGTAACAGTTTCTGACGACAAATCCGTCTGTATTGATGTTTCCGACGATGCCACCGGTATTACCCGTAGAACCTTGGGCAACCACCTCGCCCCGATTATAGCAATTTTCCACAACTCCATTGTTCTGACACCAGCCGATCACGCCACCAGTATGACGATAACCGTCTACCCGGCCCAGATTGAAACTCTCCCTAAGCGTTGCATCACCCTGGAAGCTGCCAACCAGACCTCCGACACGCACGACGGTGGTCCCGGTCTTTGAAAGTTCTCCGTAATTGGCGCAACGAACGATATCGATGTTGCCCATCGTCGTACCGACAATACCACCCGAATTGCCCTGATAGGTAATTTTTCCATAATTGCAACAATCCGCAACCAAGGCTCGGTTTTCAGCGGAAGCTCCGTCCGCCTGTCCGGCAATGCCACCCACGTTGTTTACATTTCCGGACCCTTCAGCCGTGATTTCGCCTCGATTTACACAATGTTCAATCGTCGCACATCCTGCAACTACAGAGACAATACCGCCCATATTGCCCGGTCCGGAAGCCGATCCCCGCAACGACACGGCATTTTCGCAACCGTAGATCAGCACATGATCCGCACAACGGGCCACGATACCGGCCACATGGCCGGCCGATCCGGTTGCCGCACCCGAGACCTTCAGATTTCGTATTTCCGCCAAATGCTCCGCATCCACGCCTCCAACATGGCGGAAAAGAGCATGTCCGCAGGTTACACCGTCAACGCTCTCCGCTCCGGACGAAGTGATGGTAAGTCCCGTGATATTGTGTCCATCGCCATCGTATACCCCGGCAAACCGGCAAGAAGCGGAACCGATCCCCTCCCAGTTCGCATACTCCAAAAGCGAAATATCCGCCGTTTGGAGGAAATAAAATCCGGCATAATCCGTTCCCTCGTTGACCGAAGTAGCCAACCCCATCAGATGGGCCGGCTTGGCAATCCGAATAGGCCGCTCGGCGGATTCTCCACCGAACGATTCAAAAATCGCATACCAATGCTCCATTTCGGTGCAGACACTCTCTTCGCCAATCGTAAAACGGCCGCCGAGATAAATCGGACTGCCACCTTCCGGAGTCACGCTGACAAGCGTGTATTCTCCGGCCGGCAATGCTTCGTCATAACTGATCGAGGTATCCGAATCGACTACAACAACACTTCCCGAACGGGTCAACTCCTCACCCGAAGCCGACTCAATAAGCAGTGAAGCGTTGCCTGTCGGCAATGTCCCATCCATCCCCTGGATAGTAAGATTATAACGGGCTGGGGCCCGCATCTGCGTAACGGTCAACTCGCCGCACACCGTCGGATCATCCGTATAAACGACACGCAACACAGCAATACGGGACTCCTCTGTAGTGTTCTCGGCAATCGAGAAAAGAGCCACACCGGCCCCCACGTACGGTTCATCCGGATAGATGGCGGAGATCCATCCGGGCTCTCCGGAAATAATCTCCACCTCGGTACGCCACTCGAGATTGGCCGTCACCTCGACGGAGTACTCCGCAATAGCATCCGACGCCAGGCTGACGCTGCCAGCCGGTTCGATCAGAATCGACGGCGCTGCGCCCAGCTGCGTGACAAGAATGGCCGGAGCCGAATACTCCCTTCCGTTCCGAACGGAACGTCCCGTCACGGAGATGGAGGAAGAGCGGGATTCGATCTGTTCGTTTTCGGCAAGCGAAAAAATAATGCGGCCAATACCCGTTCCGCTGCTCTTCTCAAGAGTCAGCCACTGTGTATCGGGTTCGGGAACGGATGCCGTCCACTCGATATCGGCAGAGGCCTCGACCATGACAATGATGTCTCGCGCCTCCGCATTGTCCCGGTTCACCCGCTCCGCCAACACATTGAACTTCGAAGCGACATCGTCTTCCGCATCGCCACAGCCCATGGGCACCGTGCATACAGCGGCGACAAAAAGCGATAAAATCAGTTTTTTCATAGCAGGTCGGTAGTTTTAAGTTCTTATTCAAAGATCGGCGGTTCGAGATTCGACACTTCAAAATTACCGGTTGCCATCCAGTTGGCTTCCGTCAAACGGGTCCCGTTAATCGACACATTGCCAAAGACGAAGCCATCGAATTTTTCGGTCGGATCATTCCCGATAATGTAGTTGCTGAACCCCAGCTCGGTATTCATCCGGACTTTCCAGTCCCGCATCACAAGTCCGTGAATCGGACAAGGGCTGTACGGATCGGGAGAAATCCGGAAAATAAGAGGTACGGCCGTTTCGGTTACAAGGTCTTCGATAACCCAGTCCCGCAGGTATCCGCTCTTGCCGGACTGGTATTTGTCTCCCACGCAGCTCAACACGCCTCGGTTAACCTCCGCATTGTTCCATTCCGCATGCAGGATATCCACTCTGCGTATGGCCACATTCGCCGCCGTGGCTCCACCCCAACTCATCTGGATACACCCGCCGTTGTTGAGCTGCCACAACACCATGTCACTGAACGTGACATCATCACGATATGCCTTGATATTGTCATCGTTTGCCCACACAAAGCAGTTCGACACCGAGGATCCGGCAAAAGCCGAGATGCCGTCACAGTTATAGGTCCAGGCGCCGATGATCTTCGTCCAACGGACCGTATTGCCCTTTCCGATAAGCCGGACGGAAAAATATTTGTTGTCGGCAAGCGTGATCCCCTCCACGGTAATGTTGTCGCTGCCGTTTATCGCCTCGATCATGTGCGACTCACGATACTTCATCCGCCCCTGGGAGAGGACTCCGCGGCCGAAAATTCGCACCCCCGGGCGACCGTCCATGATGATCGAACCATAGACCCATGCTCCGCCTTCGAGATAGATGTTCCGAATGTGTGCCGGCACCCGATAAACCCCAATATCGTGTACGCCGCTCTTGAAATAAAGTCCCGTGGACGATGTCGGGACCGCAGCTACGTCGGATGCCGTTGCATGATCCAATACGGTATACTCCGCATCGGTCGTCTCGGGAACCTCGTTCTCCATCGGATTGGCGAACAACACCAGTCCGTTCTTATATCCGTTGAAGCCGATCTCCACGGAACATTGTCCCGGTCGTGTCAATGAGAACCGTACCACATCACCGTCGACCGTCGGTTCGACACCGTATCGAGAAGGGAGAACCTTGACTCCGCCGAAAAACGAGACCTTGTTGCGATCGAGCACCTTTACCTCAACATCCACACGGCCATAAAAGGAAAAATTAGCCCAACTGATACTGCGTCCCTTGAAAATTTCGAGTGGATAGGCATCCGTTGGAGTCATATCCATGTACCCGGCCTGATACACCGGACACGAACTCTGAAAGACAGGAACCGTCACGCGGGTATCACCCTGGATGAGGGTTACGGCATAAACCGCCGAACGCGGCACGTCAGGGTAATCGTCCGGATCTGAATAGGTTGCCAGACGCCATTCCGAGGCCGGAATATCAGGATTTTCCGGGCCATCAGGCTTCGGATCGGGAGTCGCTTCGTCCTTCACGCAGGCAACAAGCATCCCCATCAGACAAAACAAAGCAAACAAGTAGAATTTTCTCATAACGAATCATTTTATCTTATCGAATCCACATCACCGATCGGGATCTCCGGGTTTCCCTGACTTCATTCTGAACGAACAGTCATCTATGCGGAGCGTCATGCGCCGATTTTCGGCTCCCCGGAATCCAATCTCCACGACCAGCCATTGTTCCGCTCCGCTCTCCACACCGACCCCCACCCGAGTCCATTCGGGCTTATCACCGAAAGTTGCTGATGCCACCACGCGGCCATCGAGCGTTACCACCCGCAGGGCACCACGGCCGGCGAATCCTTCACCTTCGGTCCGCACAAAGCAACTCATGCGGTAGGTTCGTCCCGGCTCCACCCGGACCGTCTGCCGGACGCCCGAAAACAGACGTGTATTGGCTCGCGGATATCCGCTGCGAAACCATGATCCGAGCACGGCATTACCGAAACCGGTCCGAGCCCGGTTTTCAACCGGTCCTTCGATCCGACCAAACCGTTCAACCGGTAGAATATGGTTGTTTCTCAAATCTGAAAAAAAGCTCCATGCCGGATCATCGTTCTCGAACCCCGGATCCGTAAGCAGTTCCAACTGCGCCATCTCCCGTGCGGAAAACCGACTCTGCGCAAGCGGTCCGGGATTCCTGGAGGAGATGTATTCCGTTTTTCGCAAATCTTCACCACGACCGGGGATTACGATCCATTCCACACCATTCCGGGTCTCGATTCTGCCGCCGAAAGACGGAATCACCCGCCGTGCCACTTCGAGCGTCAGGTCCACCATTCCATCAAATGTTCGGGAAAAATACTTAAACCTGCGTTCCCGATTCAAGGCCCCGAGCAACTCCTCATCGACGACCGCCATACCGCGCGAAGCAAGCAATACACCGGCTGCTATAGAAGCATTGCAGTCCGAATCTTCGGACCCCTGCACGGCAATGCGCATCGTCCGATGAAGATCGCCTTCTCCATAAAGCAACGCCATGACACTCATTGCCGCCATCGACTTTGAGTCAAGGTTAATCCCCTTACGCACGCCGCCATAAGGCCAGGCTATCCAGTTGTTCTCCTCGTTCCACCAGTATTTGTCCATGATAAGTTGCCAGGTCCGCTTCCAGTCATCCGGATAAAGCCGATGCCAGTGCATGACATCGCGCACGGCGCAGGCAACCAGACTACGCTCGGGAATCGCCCGCAGGGCTTCTTCGACAATCCGACGCAAATCTGCTGTAAAAAAAGCCTCGCAATACATGGCACCCACGAAAATTCCGCCATACAATCCGTCTCCGTAACAACGGTCTGTACCGAACGATGCGGCGAAACGAACGGGAGCAGCAGGAAGGCCCGGAGCCACAATTCCTGAAAAGTCAGCTCCGCAGGTATATCCGCAACCGTCCGAAGTCGGTTTATAATGCGGATGCCCCAGATCGGGCGGAGCAATGCTGTCGCGGAAGACAAGCGGATTGCGCCCGCCGTATTCAAATTGCAGGTTCTGCCGTTCGATACACGCCGTACGTGCCGAGACTTCAGGACCGTATTTCCGGAGCAACTCGAGCGAAAGCAACGACAGGTACAAGTCGTCCTGATTGTAACCCTCGTTAACTCTTTTCACGCACCAGGGCTGCATCATCGAATCGGGAACGAGTCGGTGACTGTAACGAAACTCGGTCGTAATGCCCCAGCCTACACCGGCCATCTTTCCCAACCATGCGGCACGGACCTTGTCCGCATATTCAGTCAGGGGAATGCGCCGCTCGCCGGCGATCCCCGACTTCGGCAGGGAAACCGCCAGTATCACGAACGACACGAGAACAAGTGCAAGCCTCTTCATTTTCGACCGTTTTTGATTTGAAATGCTATTCGGCCTTATAGACAATCACATCCTGCAGCACGACATTGGCCCCGGCAATCGGATTGAGCCAGCGGAGGGTTAACGTGTGCTCCCCCTGCGAAAGATCATAGTTCCAATAGATATCGAACTTGCGGACAGCAAAATCTGCCGGCATGTGCACGATTTCACGCTTTCCATCAACCGTCACTTCAATTTCAGCCACATAATCCTGCGGGCAGAGATCCCTTTTGGAATTGACCTTGCCCCGGCAAACTATTGCCGATCCTTCAAATTCATACACGTATCGTTTCCTGAGGTTTTTGCAGTTGACCGTTGTCTTGTCGACCAGCGACAAGCCCTCGAAACTCTGCTCCAGGCGGACCGGTTCCGGCTGCTGCACACGGATGGTGACCTTGTCCTCATCAACCGTCCCGCCATTGCGCTCGATCATCTGCAACGCATGATTGAAACTCATCGCGTAAACCTTGTTGAGCGATATGTCCGTGTGATCGAAATTCATATCCTCGACTTCCCGAATGTTTCCGAGCCATTTTTCCGAAATATTACTGTATCCGAGCATCGTTCCCAACACACCCCCGGCCGTGGCTGGATTGCAGTCGGAGTCCGCACCGCAGCGGGTCGAAATTTCCAACGTACGATCCATGTCTCCATTACCATACAGCAGGCCCATCACCACATAGGCAGAGTTGAGTTTGGCGTCGATATTGAACAGATCGCGAATGCCCTGCGGACAACTGATTTCGTCAGACCACTTCTCCTGGACAAGCCGCCAGGTCTCCTTCCAGTCCTCATTTTCTCCACACCAGGCAATTACATCATGCATGCACCGGTAGTAATTGCTCTCGACGGGAATCACCTTCAGAGCTTCGGTCACAACGGTACGGATATCGTCATAGACAAAAGCCGAAGCATAGAGAGCGGCCACATACACGCCGCCATACCATCCGTCGCCATAACACATGATATGACCCACCTTGTCACAAATCTCCGATGCAGAATTGACCATTCCGGGAGCCATCAGACCGGCAAAGTCGGCTTCAATCTGGAAATCCAGGTCATCGGCGTGGGGATTGTTCTTCCAATGACCGCTTGCAGGAGCGGGAATACCGTTAAGAATGTTGTATCGGGCAGCCTGATTGGCATGCCACAGTTTGTAGCCTGCATATGCGAACGCATTGGCCAACGAATCCACCGGCACATCGAACCCGTAACGATCGAACACGTCGACAAAGGTCAGGTCCATGTAAATATCATCGTAAAGTCCGCCCGAATTTTCAAAATACCACTTGCAATATCCGTCCGGCCATGCGATCTGCACGCTGTCGGGGATCATGCATCCGTTATAACGAAACTCTGTCGGTCCGCCAAAGGTGCATCCGAAAGTTTGGGCAGCCCAACCTCCCTTGATCTTGTCCAAAAGGACTTCACGAGAAAGAGTCCTGGTCGTCGCTTCCGACGAGCCGCAGGCAACGCACAGAATCGTCGCCGCAAACAGAGATATGATCGTTCTTGTTCTCATTCCGATAACAGGTTTTAAATGGTTCAACCTCAATTTCCTCCGGCAGCAATAATGACACCCAGTCCGGCAATGAACAGCGCAAACATGGCCACAAGCAGATAACCCACCGAACGACTGGCACCCTTAAATTCTTTCCAGATGAATACACCCCAGATTGCAGCGACAAGCGGAGCACCCTGCCCCAGCGCATAAGAGATGGCAGCCCCGGCCTTGCCCGCAGCTATATAGCTGAAAGCTGTACCCAGACACCAGATCGCACCGCCGAGCATACCTACCAGATGGGTGGAAACCGTTCCCTTGAAATATTCTCGATAGGAAACCGGCGTTCCGACGAACGGGCGTTTCATGACATACGTATTGAACACGAAATTGCTCAACAGTACACCCAGCGAAAAAATGAAGATGGCCGAATAGGGCGTAAGCATTCCCGGCGTCGGATTGCTGAAATTGTCAAGGTCCATCGCAGCAGCCACAAAACGGTAGAAAAAGGCCATCAGCACACCTGCCAGCACTGCAAGCAAGATTCCCTTACGGTTGTGGGAGCCCTGTTCTTTTCCGGTATTCATGCGACCGGAAGCAATACCGTTGCAGATAATGGCAGCCACGATCAAGGCCACACCAAGAAAAAGAATGACGGGATCGCCCTTCGGTGCGCCAATATAATTGACAATGACTCCGATCACCAGTGCCAGCCCGACACCCAACGGAAAAGCAACGGCCAACCCGGCCAGTGAAACGGATGCCGACAACAGAATATTCGATGCATTGAAAATTACGCCTCCGAGAATCACGCTGCCGATACCTTTCGGATCAGCCTGCGCAAGATCGTCGAAGAAGGAACGGCCTTCGCTGCCGAAACTGCCCATTGTCAAACCAATCAGCAAGGCAAATAGCACCATGCCGATGACATAGTCCCAGTAAAACAATTCATACCGCCAGGTCTTCCCCGCCAGTTTCTGGGTGTTACCCCACGACCCCCAGCAAAGCATCGTGACAAAACAGAACACGACAGCCAGAGCATAACTGTTAACGACAAACATAATTCAGAAGTTTTAAGGATTATTCATTATTCAGCCGGTACGCAATGCATCAAAGCCTCGACTTCAGCTCGTGTCGGAATCGACGTCTGTGCCCCCATGCGCGTTACGGCAATCGAAGAGGCTGCTGTCGCAAATTCAAGAGCGGCGACCAGACTTTTACCTTCCGACAGGGCAACACACAGAGCCCCGTTGAAGACATCGCCGGCAGCCGTCGTATCCACGGCAGCTACACGCCGGGAAGGGACACGAACACACTGCGTTGCGTTCTTCAACAGAGAACCCATTGTACCCATCGTAATCACGACATTCTCGACTCCGGCACGAAGCAGTATATCAGCCGCCTTTTCGGCATCCGCCCAACCTTTCACGGCAATACCGGTCAACAACTGACTTTCCGTTCGGTTGGGAGTAATCAGGTACAGTCGACGCATCAATTCGGAAGAAAGCGGTGCGGCCGGTGCAGGATTGAGTATGACTTTCGCTCCCTCGGCCGTCGCAACTTCTGCGGCATACTCTACCGTCTCGATTGGCACCTCCAGCTGCATGAGCACATACTTTGCCTTCGCGATACGCTCACGAACCGCATCGATATCCCGTCTGCACAACGCTCCGTTGGCGCCTGATGCAACCACGATGCAGTTTTCGCCCTGACCGTCAACTGTAATCAGGGCCGTACCCGAAGGCACTGTCTCATCAACGAAAACAAAATCGGTGTTCAAGTTGTCCTTCGCATAATTTTCAAGGGCCCTTTCCCCAAACATGTCGCGACCTACGCGCGCAACAAAAGAGGTGCTGCCCCCTAATCGGGCTGCAGCAACAGCCTGATTGGCACCTTTGCCACCGGCAGTCATCATGAAAACACCCCCAAGCACGGTTTCACCCGGTTCAGGAATACGTTGCGTCTTAATGACCAAGTCCGTATTGGAACTGCCTATTACTACGATCTCTTCCATATTATTAAGTAAGTATGATACAATGATTAGACGATCGGATGAGTTTATGCAAACGATTGCGCAAACTCTAAAAAAAAGAGACTGAAAAAGAGGCTTACAATCTAACCGTAGAAACAGATTGCCAATACCGGAATCCGTCAAAAAGCACGAAGTCTGAGAGATCGCAAAGACTGGCAGAATCAATCAAAGACGGTCCCTCAATGCCGAGAGAGGGACTTATGGCTGCAAAAGCGCCTGCTGCGGACAAGACACGATTGTCCGTGGTTGTAATAAAATGAAGTCGGTTCATGTTGTAGGTTGATAGTCGGTTCCGCCTGCTTTTACGCAAGCGTTTGTGCAAACTTAAAAAAGAAATTTGAGAAGTCAAAACTTTTCGACCAATTTTTTTTGATTTTCAGCCAATTTTACATTTTTATTTTTCGCTAAATTGTCGTATCTTGCCAAAACAGGCAGAATTTACCCATGGCAAACGAAACGCTCATCACCATCTCTCAAAGAACCGGCTTCTCGATATCGACCGTTTCCCGCGTGTTGAGCGGGCAAGCCGAAAAATATCGCATCAGTCCGGCTACGGTCCACCTCATCGAAGAGGAAGCCAAGCGTTGCAATTACATTCCCAACCTGCTGGCAAAAGGCCTGACCACCCGCCGTACGAACATCATCGGATTACTTATCCCGAGTGTCGACAACCCCTACTTTGCAAATATTGCCAGTGTGGTTATCCGTCAAGCAAGATCCCAAGGTTTCACTACAATGATCGTGGACACGATGGAGAATGCAAAAAACGAACAACAGGACGTACTATCTCTTATCTCCCGCAAAGTAGACGGCATCATCATCGTTCCCTGTGACAGAGAACCGGACTTCCTGGAAGGAATCGGGCGCCACAACATTCCAATTGTATTGATTGACAGATATTTCGATACCACCACTCTTCCATATGTCTGCACAGATAATTTTCGTGGCGGCTACGAAGCCACAAAGCATCTTATCGAACACGGGCACAAACGGATCGCCTGCATCCAGGGAGTACCCTATTCGATGCCAAACAAAGAACGCGTAAGGGGATACAGAGAAGCCCTCAGAGAATACGGGCTGGAAGGCTACATACGGGTTTCAGGGGAAGATTTTTCAGTTCAAAACGGATATCTGGAGACGAAACTGCTGCTCAACGAGCCTGCAATTCCTTCGGCTATCTTCACATTGAGCAATACAATTCTGCAGGGTGCAATCAAAGCCATCCGGGAATCCGGACTCCGGATTCCCCAAGACATTTCGATCATCTCCTTCGATAACAACACCTACCTCGACTATCTCGACCCGGCTGTAACTCGTATCAGCCAGCCAACGGACGAAATAGGCACCTTGGCCGTAAAAATTCTGATGGAAAGCATCTCCGGTGAAAAAAGCGGGAACGCCCAAATCCAGATACCGCCCAAATTGATCGTCTGCAATTCTGTTGCACACACAGTTCTGCAAAAACAGGACGACTGAATCGGCCTTCAGGATCAGGAGCAATCGGCAAACACACGATTTGCACGAAATTTGGGTCTTACATACCGGACCAATCAACTACCGAACATGAAAAAACATCTTCTCGTCTGGATGTCGGCCGCGCTCTGCGGCGGCATCGCACCGGTACTCGCCTGCACCGGGATCGCCCTGACGGCCCGCGACGGCAGCTACGTGCAGTCGCGCACCATCGAATGGGCCAACAGCGCCCTTGAGAGCGAATACGTCATCATCCCGCGCGGGCAGCAGCTGCGCGCCCTCGTCCCGGGCGGTCAGGCCGACGGCATGGCCTTCACGGCCCGACATGGCGTCGTGGGGCTCGCCGTCGTGCAGAAGGAGTTCATCGCCGAGGGGATCAACGAGGCGGGGCTCTCGGCCGGGCTCTTCTTCTTCCCGCAGTACGGCGGCTACGAGGCTTACGACGCCGCACGGAACCGCAGCACGATCGTCGACCTGCAGTTGGCCGCCTGGATGCTCACACAGTTCTCCACGATCGACGAGGTGAAGGCCGGGCTGGCACGGGTGCACGTCGTCGGCCTCTATCCCGGCTCGGTCGTGCACTGGCGCATCGGCGAGCCTTCGGGCCGGCAGGTCGTGCTGGAGATCGTCGACGGCGTGCCGCACTTCTACGAGAACGAGGTGGGCGTGCTGACCAATGCTCCGGGCTTCCCGTGGCAGCTCACGAACCTGAACAACTACGTCAACCTCTATCCGGGCAGCGCCCCCGACCGGCAGCTGGGCGGTCTGACGCTGCGGCCCACGGGCGCCAACTCGGGATTCCTCGGCCTGCCGGGCGACGCGACGCCGCCGTCGCGCTTCGTGCGGGCGGCCTTCTACCGCGCCACGGCCCCGCAGCGCGCCACGGCCTTCGAGACGGTGCAGGAGTGTTTCCACCTGCTCAACAACTTCGACGTGCCGATCGGCATCGACCACGCCGAAGGGGAGTGTCCCGACATCCCGAGCGCCACGCAGTGGACCTCGGCCATCGACCTGACCAACCGCCGCGTCTACTACAAGACGGCCTACAACAACACGATCCGCTGCATCGACCTCTCGTCGATCGACTTCGGCAGCGTCGGCTACCAGTCGCACCCGCTCGACCGCGTGCGGCAGCAGCCCGTCGAGATGATCGCCGTCGGGCAATAGCCGCCCTTCGCCGGCCGGGAGCCGCATCGCGGAGTAACCGGCAAAGACCGCGCCGACAGCACTTCGGACACCCCGTCCCGCCGCAGGACGGGGTGTTCCGCATCCGTCACCGGGTCGGCCGCAGACGATATTTTGCCGCCCGGGTGCCGGCCGCTTGTCCGCTTCAGCTCTTTTTCGTATCTTTGCACGAAAAACAAGCACACGCGATATTCTTATGGCAGACAATACCATTCTCAACCGGCTGGACGGCCTGAAACTCAAATACGAGGAGACGGGGCAGAAGCTCACCGACCCCGAAGTGATCGCCGACGTCAAGCAGTTCGTCGCCCTGACGAAGGAGTACAAGGAGCTCGAACCGATCATCGAGACCTCGGAGCGCTACCGCACGGCGCTGGCCAACCTCGCCGAGGCGAAGGACACGCTGGCCAACGACAAGGACGAGGAGATGCGCGAAATGGCCCGCGAGATGATCTCGGAACTCGAACCCGAACTCGCACGCATGGAGGAGGAGATCAAGCTGCTGCTCATCCCGAAGGATCCGCAGGATGCGAAGAACGCCATCGTCGAGATCCGCGGCGGCACGGGCGGCGACGAGGCCGCACTCTTCGCCGGCGACCTGCTGCGCATGTACACCAAGTACATCGAGTCGAAGGGGTGGCGCTACGAGATCACCTCGGCCTCGGAGGGCGCCGCGGGCGGATACAAGGAGGTCGTCATGAAGGTCACGGGACAGAACGTCTACGGCACGCTCAAGTACGAGTCGGGCGTGCACCGCGTGCAGCGCGTCCCGCAGACCGAGACGCAGGGCCGCGTGCACACGTCGGCCGCTTCGGTGGCCGTGCTGCCCGAAGCCGAGGAGTTCGACGTCGAAATCTCGATGAACGACATCCGCAAGGACATCTTCTGCGCCTCGGGCCCCGGCGGACAGTCGGTCAACACGACCTACTCGGCCATCCGCCTGACCCACATCCCCACGGGCATCGTCGTGCAGTGCCAGGACCAGAAGTCGCAGCTCAAGAACTTCGACAAGGCCTTCGAGGAGCTGCGCACGCGCGTCTTCAACCTCGAATACTCGAAGTACCTCGACGAGATCGCCTCGAAGCGCAAGACGATGGTCTCGACGGGTGACCGCTCGGCCAAGATCCGCACCTACAACTACCCGCAGGGGCGCATCACCGACCACCGCATCAACTACACGATCTACAACCTCGCGGCCTTCATGGACGGCGACATCCAGGACTGCATCGACCACCTGATCGTGGCCGAGAACGCCGAGCGCCTGAAAGAGAGCGAACTCTGATCGGCCGCCCGGCCAGGGGAGGGGCTGCCAAGAGGACGTCCGAAGAGAAGGAGACTTCCGACGAAGGAGGGGATACCCGACGAACAGGAGGCATCCAACGGACAGGGGGCATCCAACGAACAGGGGCGTCCGACAAAAACGGCCGCCCGACAAGAACGGCCGCCCGGCTCTCCGGCAGGCTCCGCAACCCGCCAAGAGGCAATAAAGCGCCGCGAAAGCCCGTTTTACAGAAAAAAGGGAACCGACAAGCATGAACCGACTCCTGCTCACATGCGTCTGCTGCGCGGCGACACTCTCCGTGGCCGCACAACAGCCGCTGTACTTCGTCAACGGCACGCCGGCCGACGACATTGCCTCGATTCCGCCCGACGACATCGAGCTGGTCGAGGAGCTGCCGGCCGACGAGGAGACGATCGCCCGCTTCGGGCCCCGTGCCTCGAACGGCGTGATCCTCATCACGCTGCGCTACGACGAACCGGCCCGCTTCGAGGCCGACAGTCTCTCGTTCGGCAACTACATCGCCCGCCGCGTCCGCTGGGAGGCGCACGAACCCGCGGCCCGCGTGGTGCTGCGCTACCGCATCACGGCCGAGGGGCAGACCATCGTCGAGGACGAGCTCGAATCCACCGACAACCGCCTGAAACGCCGCGTCCTGAAGGCCGTGGAGGAGGCGCCGCGCTGGCGACCCGCCCGCAAGAACGGCCGCGCGGTGGAGAGCGAGGGGGTGCTGCGCATCCAACTGCCCGAGGGCAAGCGCATGCCCCGGCAGATCGAACTGGTAATCCGCTAACCCGCTGACGCCGCAACGCCCCGGCCCGGCTCAAAACAATCAGACCATGAAAACGAATTCCCTCTCCGCCTGGATCCTCGCCGTCCGCCCCTACAGCCTCGGCAACTCGGTGATCCTCGTGCTCGTCGGATCCGCACTGGCCTGGTCCGACGGGGCTTTCCACCTGCTGCCGGCACTGCTGTGCCTGCTCTTCGCCCTGCTGATGCAGTGCACGGCCAACCTCGTGAACGACCTGTGGGACTACCTCAAGGGGGCCGACCAGCCCGACCGCCTCGGACCCGACCGCGCCTTCGCCAAGGGATACATCACGCCCGGGGCGATGAAGGGCGGCATTGCCGCCTTCACCCTCGCGTCCTGCGCCGCCGGATGCGCCCTGCTCGCCTGGGCGCTGCGCCACGACGTGCTCCGCTACGGCGGCTGGGAGCTCGTGGCCGTGGGGCTGCTCTGCCTCGTCTTCGCCTACTTCTATACGGCCGGGCCGTGGCCGCTGGCCTACCACGGGTTGGGCGACGTCGCCGTGATCCTCTTCTTCGGGCTGATTCCCGTCGGTTTCACCTATTACCTCCAGACCGGCGCATGGAGCTGGGAGGTCACCCTGACCGCGCTGGCCTGCGGGCTGGTCATCGACACGATGCTCATGATAAACAACTTCCGCGACCGCGACGAGGATGCCCGCTGCCGCAAGCGCACGGTCGTCGTCCTGCTGGGCGCCGCCTTCGGCCGCTGGGGCTACCTGCTGCTCGGCGTCGCGGCTGCCGCGCTGTGCCTCACGCTCGCCTTCGCGGGCCGCTACGGCGCCGCCCTGCTGCCGCTGCTCTACCTCACGCTGCACGTCGCCACGTGGCGCAAGATGGTGCGCATCGACCACGGCGACGCGCTGAACGTCTGCCTCGGCGAGACGGCCCGCAACATCATGCTCTTCGGCGCGCTGCTGACCGTCGGCATCCTGATCGGATAAGAGACGACAAACCATGGCGGAACCCCGGCATATCACCCTGCGCGAGCTCCAGCAGCTCGTCAAGCGGACGCTCGACGAGCGGTTCGCCCTGCCGCTGTGGGTCAGCGCCGAGATTGCGGAGATCAAGGTCAACTACTCGGGCCACTGCTACCTCGACCTGGTGGAGAAGGGCGGCGCCAACGGCGTCCCCACGGCCCAGGCCCGCGCCGTGATCTGGCGCTCGCACTACGGGCGCGTCGCGGCACGCTTCGAGGCCGAAACCGGACAGCGGCTCGCCGCCGGGCTGCAGATCCTGGCCAGGGTGCTGGTCAACTACCACGAATTATACGGCTTCTCGCTGCAAATCACCGACATCGACCCCTCCTACACGCTGGGCGACATGGAGCGGCAGCGGCAGCAGACGATCCTCCGCCTGCAGCAGGAGGGGGTCTGGGAGATGAACCGCCAGCTGCCCGCCCCCGACGCGATCCAGCGCATCGCTGTCGTGTCGAGCGCCCAGGCCGCGGGCTACCGCGACTTCTGCAAGGAGCTCGAGCGCTCCCCGTGGCGCTTCCGCACGACGCTCTTCGACGCCTTCATGCAGGGAGCCGCAGCCGAGGAGTCGATCATCGGGGCGCTGTGCGCCGTGGCCGAACGGGCGGAGGAGTTCGACGCCGTGGTGCTGATCCGCGGCGGCGGCGCGGCAAGCGACCTCAACTGCTTCAACGCCTACCGCCTCTGCAACCACATCGCGCAGTTCCCGCTGCCGGTCATCACGGGCATCGGCCACGACAAGGACGTCAGCGTCGCGGACATGGTCGCCTTCCGCACGCTCAAGACCCCGACGGCCGTCGCGGGGTGGCTCGCCGAGGAGTTGGAACGCCGCTGGAGCGACTTCCAGCTGGCGGCCCTCAAGCTGCGCGACGCGGTGCTCGGCCGCACGCACGCGGCCGAGCTGCGCCTGGAGCGCCTCGCCTCCGAGCTGAAGCGGATGGCCGGCGGGTGCCTCGCGCAGGAGCGCCTCCTCTCGGAGCAGCTCCCGGGGCGGCTGCGCGACGCGGTGCGCGAACGGCTCGCGCACGAAGGGATGTACCTCGCCTCGGCCGAGGAGGTCGTGGCGGCACACGCCCCCGAGCGGCTGCTCAAGCTCGGCTTCGCCCTGCTCCGCTGCGGCGGCCGGGGCGTCGTCTCCGCAGGCGGCGTGCGGCCGGGCGACGAGCTCGGGATCGAACTCGCGGACGGCACAATCACGGCAACGGTAACCGATACGAAGATATGGCAAAAAAGACAATGACATACGCCGAGGCGATGTCGCAGATCGAAGCGATCCTCGACCGCCTGCAGCGCGAGGAGATCACGGTGGACAACCTCGCCGCCGAGGTCAAGCGCGCCACAGAGCTCATCGCCGAGTGCAAGGCGCGCCTGCACAAGGCCGAGGAGGAGGTGGGCAAAATCCTGCAGGAGCCATGAAACGGCTGATCCGCTGGGCCCTGAACCACATTCCGCGGCCGGTGCTGCAGCGCATGGCCGGATGGGCCGTACCAATCCTGGGGCTGTTCTACCGCGGACGCGGCGTCGAGTGCCCCCTCTGCGGGTCGCACTACCGGCGCTTTCTGCCCTACGGCTACGTGCACTCGCGCGCCAACGCGCTCTGCCCGCACTGCCTCTCGCTGGAGCGCCACCGCCTGCTGTGGCTCTACCTCACACGCGAAACGGACCTGCTGCAGAGCCACCCCCGCACGCTTCATATCGCCCCCGAGGTCTGCATCATGCGCCACCTGAAGCCCCACTTCGCCGCCTATCCGGGCCGGTACGTCACGGCCGACCTCGAGAGCCCGCTCGCGGACCTGCACTTCGACGTGCAGCAGATACCCCTGGCGGACAACTCCGTCGACGTGATCCTCTGCAACCACCTGCTCGAACACGTGGCCGACGACCGGCGGGCGCTGCGCGAGCTGCACCGCATCCTCAAGCCGGGCGGCTGGGGCATCGTGCTCTCGCCCGTGGAGCCCGACTACGAGCAGACCTTCGAGGACGACACGATCACCGACCCCGACGAGCGCACGCGCATCTTCGGACAGTACGACCACCGGCGCATCTACGGCGCCGACTACGCCGACCGGCTGCGCGGGGCGGGCTTCGACGCCGCGGACATCGACTACGCCGCCTCCCTTACGGAGGAGGAGCGCCGCCGCTACGCCCTGCCCACGGACCATATCTACGTGGTATACAAGCACTGACCCCGGGACCGAAAGGGTCTATTTCCCGAGAGGAGGGCGGCGGGCTGCGATCCGGCACGCCGCACGGGACCGTGGCCGGAATCCGGAGATGCTGACACGGCATACCCCGGGCAGTCCAACCCGATCAATAAAGGTAGAAGACGATGCCGATGAAGTGGCAGACGACCGCCAGGTTGATAAGCAGGTGCCACACCATGTGGTGGTAGCGGAACCCCTTGCGGGCGTAGAACCACGCCCCCAGCGTGTAGAGCACGCCGCCCGCGGCGATGAGCCACAGCAGCGGCACCGAGGCGTGGCGGATGAAGAGCGGCAGGAAGAGGACAATCGTCCAGCCCATCACGAGGTAGATCGTCAGGCTCACGGCCGGGATCGAGCGCCGCGACAGCGACTTGTAGAAGATGCCGAACAGCACCATGGCCCACTGCAGCACGGTGATCAGCACCCCCTGCCAGCTCCCGATGACCGAAAGGGCGATGGGCGTGTAGCTTCCGGCGATGGCCACGTAGATGAAGATGTGGTCGAGGATGTGGAAGACCTCCTTGTGGCGCGAGGAGGGGTTCATCGAGTGGTAGAGCGTCGAGGCCAGGAACATCAGGAAGATCGAGATGACGAAGATGCTCACCGAGACGGCGGCCAGCGGGCCGTCCGGATCGTGCGTATAGGCCCAGACGGCCGCGAAGGGCAAGGCAAGCAGCGTCACGAGCGACATCACGCCGTGCGACACCGCATTGGCGACCTCCTCGCCCAGGGTCGGCACATAGACCGGCTTTTTCTGTACCATGGTACTACGGGAATGGTTCGACGTGCCAAATTTATGAAATTTTTTCATATCTTTGCCAACAAGGTCAATACGGTTAGGTAAAATGGACGTTTCACGGTATGAAAAACTCCGCACGACGGTGCGCGAGAACTTCTCGGAACATACCCAGCAGCTCGTCGACGAGGCGCTGACGTATGCCGCCGAAAAGCTCGACGGCCTTCGGCGCTACGACGGCACGCCGCTGCTCGACCACGGGGTGGCCGTCGCCTCGATCGTGATCTCCGAAGTAGGTCTCGGTCGCAACTCCACCCTTTCGTCGATCCTGCACGACGTCGTGCGCATCGCACACAAGCACTCCACGCCCGAGGAGTTCCTCGCGCTGACGGCCGACATCCGCGAACGCTTCGGCGAGCAGGTCGTGGGCATCACCATGGGGCTGGCGAACATCTCCGAACTGCGGCTCAAGGTGGCCAAGGAGCAGGCCGACAACTTCCGCGACCTGATCGTCAGCTACTCCGAAGACCCGCGCGTGATCCTCATCAAGCTGGCCGACCGTCTCGAGGTGATGCGCTCGCTCGGGATGTTCCCGCACGAGAAGTGGCGCAAGAAGAGCTGGGAGGCGATGAACCTCTACGCGCAGATCGCCCACAAGCTGGGTCTCTACACGATCAAGAGCGAACTGGAGGACATCGCGCTGAAGTACCTCGAACCGAAGGAGTACGAGCACATCGTCACGAAGCTCGAGGAGAGCGCCGACGAGCGCCGGGCCTTCATCGCGCGCTTCCTGGTGCCGATCACGCGGCGGCTCGACGAGCAGGGATTCAAGTACCACGTCAAGAGCCGCACGAAGTCGATCTTCTCGATCTGGAACAAGATGCACAAGCAGCACGTGCCGTTCGAGGGGGTCTACGACATCTTCGCCATCCGCATCATCATCGACTGCCCGCCCAAGGAGGAGAAGGCGCAGTGCTGGACCGTCTTCTCGATCGTCACGGACTTCTACACGCCCAACCCGAACCGCATGCGCGACTGGATCTCGATCCCCAAGTCGAACGGCTACGAGTCGCTGCACACGACCGTCTCGGCCGAGGGGCGCTGGGTCGAGGTGCAGATCCGCACCGAGCGCATGGACGCCGTGGCCGAACGCGGCATCGCGGCGCACTGGCGCTACAAGGGGGTGAACCAGGGGGCACAGACCAGCGAGATGTGGCTGGGACGCCTGCGCGAGCTGATCGAGGACACGACCCACTCGCTGGCGCAGCGCTTCGACGCCAAGCCGGCGTCGGGCGAGATCTTCGTCTTCACGCCCAACGGCGACCTGCGCAAGCTGCCCGAGGGGGCGACGCTGCTCGACTTCGCCTTCGACATCCACACCTCGCTCGGCGCGACGTGCGCGGGCGGCAAGGTCAACAACCGCGCCGTGTCGATCCGCGAGCCGCTGCACAACGGCGACATCGTCGAGATTCTCACGCAGAAGAACCAGACGCCCAAGTCCGACTGGCTCTCGTTCGTCGTGACCTCGAAGGCCCGCAACAAGATCAAGTCCTACATCCGCGAGGAGCAGGCCAAGCATACGCGCATGGGGCGCGAGGAGCTCGAACGCAAGCTCAAGAACTGGAAACTGGGCATCACGATCGACGAGGCCGTGGCCTACCTGGCGCGGCATTTCAAGCTGCGCCTCGGCACGGAGATCTACGCGCTGATCGCCACGCAGAAGCTCGACTTCGGGACGATCAAGGAGCTGCTCACGCGCCACCTGTCGGGTGCGGCCGAGGAGGAGCGCCGGGCCGCGGCGGCGGAGGCCGAGCGGCAGAAGGCCGCGCTGCACACGCAGAAGGAGGCCCCCACGTCGCAGGATGCCCTGATCATCGACGACGACATCTCGAAGATCCAGTACAAGCTGGCCCGCTGCTGCAACCCGATCAAGGGCGACGAGGTCTTCGGCTTCGTGACGATCAACTCGGGGATCACGATCCACCGCTGCGACTGCCCCAACGCCCGGCGCATGCGCGAGAACTACCCCTACCGGGTGATCGAGGCGCGATGGCGCCAGTCGGCCGAGGGGGCCTTCCGCGTCACGCTGCGCATCGTCGCGGCCGACGTCACGGGCATGGTCAACCACATCACCGAGATCATCAGCCGCGACCTGAAGCTCAACATCCGCGCGATGAACTTCACGACGGCGGCCAACGGCTGCATCGACGGCACGATCGCCGTCGAGGTGCCGGGCGCGAGCATCGTGGATACGCTCATCCACCAGATCATGCGCATCAAGGGGGTGCAGCGCGCCTACCGCATCAACTGATCCTCGCTCCGACCCTCCCCGGAAGAGAGGCCCGGGCAAGCACAAGAGAGCCGCACCCCAGCAAAGGGTGCGGCTCTCCTGTTCCGTGCGGCCCCGCCGCTTCCCGCCCGAAACAGCGACCGGGCACAGCGTCACTCAAAACATTCACCGGACACGGCATCGCCCGAAACGGCCGCGAACACCGTGCTGCCCGAAACAGCCACCGGCACAGCACCACCCGAAACGGCCGCGAACACCGTGCTGCCCGGAACTGTCGCCGGGCACAGCGTCATCCGAAACGGCCGCCGGATACCGCGCCGCCCGGGTTATCCGCCAAAAACGGTACCGCCCGGCCTTCCGGCGGCTCCGCGCCCTCCTCGCAAAAAAAAGCGGCGGGGACCCATCGGGGTCTCCGCCGCACGGTTTCCGCCTCGCGGGCCGGAATTACTTGATGCGCTCGTAATACTCGCGCGTGCGCGTGTCAACGCGGATCTTGTCGCCCGTGTTGATGAACAGCGGCACGCGGATCGTGGCGCCCGTGTTCACCGTGGCGGGCTTGAGCGAGTTGGTCGATGCCGTATCGCCCTTCACGCCCGGCTCCGTGTAGGTCACCTCCATGTCCACGATCGGGGGCAGCTCGGCCGAGAGGACCGTCTCCTTCTCCGTGTGGAACATCACCTCGACGATCTGGCCGTCGGCCATCAGGTCGTAGTTGTTGATGAGGTTCTTGTCGATGTTGATCTCCTCGAAGGTCTCCGTGTGCATGAAGTGGGCGCCCAGGTCGTCCTCGTAGGTGAACTGGTAGGGACGACGCTCGACACGCACCGGTTCGATGCGCGCACCGGCCGAGAAGGTGTTCTCGACCACGCGGCCGTTTTCGAGATTCTTGAGTTTCGTGCGCACGAAAGCGGGGCCCTTGCCCGGCTTCACGTGCTGGAAGTCGATGATCTGGAAGGTCTTGCCGTCCAGCTCGATGCACATGCCGATCTTGATGTCTGCGGTTGTTGCCATAGTGTGTATCTGATTTTGATTCGATTTCGCAGCGCAAAGTTAGTAAAAAATTCCGAAAATCCTACGCTCCCGCCGCACGATCGGGAGAAGAGGCTGCGGAAGCGCGCATCTTCCGGAAAATGAGCCGTCCGGGAGCCGGAACGAAGGGGCCAGGAAAGGGTGGCGCGGCACGGATGGCGGCGCCGATTTTTTGAGTTTTCGCCAAAATTCTCCTATATTTGACCGGTTCAACATTAAATACGGAAAAAGATGAGAAAAATGCAACGACTGCTGCTCCTGCTGGGCACGGCGGCGCTGACCCTCGCCACGACAGCCTGCTCGAACGACAAGGATGACAACGGCGGAAACGGCGGCGGAAACGGCGGCGGCATCACCCCGACCGAGGGTGTGACGACCGAGGCCTTCTACAAGGGCGACCTCTACGGCGCCGGCACGGGCAACCTCTGGATCAACTTCATCTCCGACATGGAGTACGACGCCTCCGCGGGGGACTACACGGGCCCGGGCTACATCCTCTGCCTGGACTTCAACACGACGCTGGCCGCGAATGCCGACTTCGCGGCACTGGCCGAGGGGACCTACACGTGCGACTACACCAACGACACGCACGAGGCCTTCACGCTCAACGTCGCCTACGGCGACAGCTACCTGGCGCGTTACGACGCCAACGGCGGTGCGGAGAGCTTCGACATCACCGGCGGCACGGTGACCGTCTCGACGCAGGAGGGCTACTACCGCATCGACGCGGCGCTGACCCTTTCGGACGGCAGCGAATACGCCTACTCGTTCATCGGCGCGATCTCGTTTCTCAACCGCTCGGGCGAGGGGCAGATGAGCAACCTCACGCAGAATACCGAGGTCAAGGGGCTGTCGCAGGCCCTGCTGGCCTACGGCGGGACGGTCTTCACCGAGACGTCGGACCTCTACACGGTCCTCCTCGCCGGGCCGAACTACGACCTCGACAGCAACTACGGGCAGTCCGATGCCCTGATGCTCTCGGTCAACGTCACGCCGGGCAGCTCCACGGGCATCCCCTCGGGCACCTACACCGTGATTGACGCCTTGACGGCCGACGACTACGATGTCAACACGCTGCTGAGCGGCGTCTACGAACCGGCCTACGGCGGCTATTTCGGAGCGTGGTACTTCTCGACGACCGGCAAGGTCGAGGCCTCGCTGCGCAGCGGCACGGTGACGGTCACCAACCGCGGCGGCAACGAATACACCTTCGAGATCGACCTCAAGGACGGCTACGGACACCGCGTCACGGGCTCCTATGCGGGTGTCTGCCGCGTGGAGGACTGGTCGTAAGGTCCAGCCGCACGGACAACGGAAAACTCCCGCCTCGGCCGAGGCGGGAGTTTTTTCTTGTCACGGACCCGACGGGCGGCACATGCGGCCCGGGAATGCGGCGCATGCCGCTACAGCTCGATGGCCTTGCAGCGCAGCCCCAGCTGGCGGATCTTCTCCAGCGTGCGCGGCAGGGCGTAACGCATGTTGCGGAAGGCCTTTTCGCTGTCGTGGAAGACCACGATGGCACCCGGGGCGAGGTATTTCGTGACGTTCTTCAGGCAGGTGCGCGGCGAGAGCTGGCGGTTGTAGTCGCGCGAGATGATGTCCCACATCACCAGCTTGTAGCGCTGACCGAGCAGGCGCGCCTGCGCCGGCGTGATCTGCGCATAGGGCGGACGGAACAGCTCGCTGTGGATCAGATCGTTGGCAAAGTCCACATCCTCCGTGTAGCGTTCCAGGCTCATGCCCCAGCCCTTCTGGTGGGAGTAGGTGTGGTTGCCCACGCGGTGCCCGGCGTCAACGATGCGCCGGAACAGGTCGGGATACATTTCGACGTTCTTTCCCAGCACGAAGAAGGTCGCTTTGGCATCGTACTTGTCCAACGTGGCGAGAATCCACTCCGTGATGCCGGGTGTGGGACCGTCGTCGAAGGTCAGGAACACGCCGTCCTCGTCGTCAATCTCCCAGATCAGGTCCGGCATCAGGCGCCGGATTATTTTCGGTGGCTTCAAACGCATACGGGACAAAAATAGCGATTTTCGCGCCATCGGCGAAACAAAAACCGCCTTTTTCACACCGTCTGCGAAAAAATCAGTATATTTGCCCAAAACACATCCCGACCATGAAACGACTTATCGGTTTGTCGATCGTTCTCCTTTTCGCCGCGCTGACCACCGGTTGCGACGCCTTCCGCACGTTGAGCGACGCCAACATCAACACCTCGCAGGGCAAACCCTACGAGCTGATTCTCGTCTGCCCGCAGGCGGAGTGGACGGGCGAAGTGGGCGACACACTGCGCGCGATCCTCACGGCGCCGGTTCCCTATATCAACCAGACCGAACCGCTCTTCGACGTGCTGCGCGTCACCGAGCGCGGATTCCGCAACATGATCGCCGAGCACCGCAACATCCTCAAGGTGCTGGTCGACCCCTCCGTGAAGGAGACCACCGTGGCCGTGCAGTACGACGTCACCGCGCAGCCGCAGGTCGTCCTGACGCTGCAGGGACCCGACGACCGTTCGGTCGTGGAGTACCTCTCGCAGCACCGTGCCGAGCTGGTTCGCGTGCTGGAGATGGCCGAGCGTGACCGCGACGTGGCCTACAATGCCAAGTTCGGCAACCCCGGCATCGAGGAGGCCATCCGCAAGACCTTCGGTATCCGCATGAACGTCCCCAAAGGCTATCTGCTCGCCGCCAGCCAGCCCGACTTTCTCTGGGCGCGCTACGAATATCCGACCGCCAGCCAGGGGTTCTTCCTCTACTCCTATCCCTACGCCGGGCCGCAGTCGCTCACGGCCGCAGCCCTGACGGCCGCCCGCAACCAGTTCGCGGCCCGCATCCCGGGACCCTCCGACGGCTCGTACATGACCACCTCGGCGGCATTCGAGCCCGACCTGCGGATCTTCCGGCTTGAAGACCGCACGTGGTTCGAGCTGCGCGGATTCTGGGATGTCGAGGGCGACTTCATGGGAGGTCCCTTCGTCAGCTACTCGACCGTCGACCAGGCCACCGGCCGCATCCTGACGCTCGACTGCTACGTCTACTCCCCGAAGCTGCACAAGCGCAACTTCGTGCGCGGCGTCGAGCACCTGCTCTACGGCATCGAGTTTCCGAAACCCGAGCAGGGGAAATAACCCCGCCGCACCGGCCGAAGGCCGCGCATGCCAGGCTGCCGACACAAAGGGCCGCCCGCACAAGGTCGGGGCTGAAAGGAACCGGGGGCATAAGGCTGTTGACGAAAGACTCGCCCGCACAAAACCTATGACGAAAGACCGTCCGTACAAGGACGGTTGCGAAAGCCTGCGGACGAAACGGGAGGGGCGGAAAGCCGCGGAAGAAGGCCGAAGGTCTGCGGGCAAAACACGAGGACGCGGGCGAACCGGATGACGCAGGGAATCACCGAAGAAGGCCGACGGCTGCCGAAAGAGGTGGACAGACGCGGGAAACGTATCGGTTGAAAAGATGCAACTGATTCTCACATACATCTTTCTGATCATCTATACGATCACGATCGTAGGGATCATTCTGGTCGTTATCACCGACAACCGGAATCCGCTGAAGACCCTGCCGTGGATCGTCGTGCTCGTGCTGGCTCCCGGCGTGGGGCTGGTCTTCTACTTCTTCTTCGGGCAGAACCTCTCCAAGCAGCGCATCATCTCGCGCCGCACGCGCAAGCGCATCACCACGCAGCTCGAAGAGAGCGACCGCGACGGTACCCGCCGCATTCCCAACGACCAGCGGACACTCGCCCGGCTGCTCTACAACACGAGCCACGCCGTACCGCTCTACGGCAGCCGCATCACCCCCTACACGGAGGGGAGGACAAAGATGGAGGCCCTGCTGGCCGAGATCGCACGGGCCCGCCACCACATCCACCTCCAGTACTACATTCTTTCGGACGACACGACGGGTCGCCGGCTGTGCGACGCCCTGATCGCAAAGGCCCGCGAAGGGGTCGAAGTCCGCATTCTCTACGACGACGTGGGCAGCCGCAGCGTGAAAAAGCGCTTCTTCGCACGGATGCGCCGGGCCGGCATCGAGGTCCGCCCCTTCCTGCACGTGAAGTTCCCGCGCTTCACGAGCAAGGTCAACTACCGCAACCACCGCAAGATCGCCGTCATCGACGGCCGCGTGGGCTTTATCGGCGGCATGAACATCGCCGACCGCTACATCGAAGGGCCCGGCTGGGGCGTCTGGCGCGACACGCACTTCCGCATCGAGGGGCGCGGCGTGGCCGGGCTGCAGGTCTCGTTCCTGAGCGACTGGTCCGCGACGACCAAGCAGCACGTCTCCGGCGAGGCCTACTTCCCGCCGACGGAGCACTTCACAAACAACATCCTCCAGATCGTGCCGGGCAGCCCGCTGGGCAAGTGGCGGACGCTCCTGCAGGCATACAGCCTCGCCATCTCGCGGGCCCGCCGCCGCATCTGGATCCAGACCCCCTACTACCTGCCGCCCGACGTGCTGAACACGGCCCTGCAGGTCGCCGCGCTGGCCGGCATCGACGTGCGGATGATGCTGCCCGCCCGCTCCGATTCGAAGGCCATCGACTATGCGTCGCACTCCTATCTGGACGACATGGTCAAGGCCGGCGTGAAGATTCTCTTCTACCGGCCGGGATTCCTCCACTCGAAGCTGCTGATCGTCGACGATACGCTGACGGTCATCGGGTCGGCAAACATGGATTTCCGCAGCTTCGAGCACAACTTCGAGGTCTGCGGCTTCGTCTACGATGCCGACTTCACGGCCCGCATGGCGGCGATCTTCACCGACGATGCGGCGCAGTGCACGCCGCTCGCCCCCGGAAAATGGTTCAAGCGACCGCGCAGCCACAAGTTCGCGGAGTCGTTCCTCCGGCTCTGCTCCCCGCTGATGTAAAATGTAAATCCGAAAAGGAGAGGTTACAGCTCGACGATGCCGTTGCGGATGGCGTAGACCACCAGCGAAGCGGTGTTCTTGCAGCCGGTCTTTTCGAGGATGTTGGCGCGGTGCTTGTCGACCGTGCGTTTCGAGATGAAGAGTTCGTCGGCGATCTCCTGGTTGGAAAGGCCCCGGCAGACGGCCACCAGAATCTCCCGCTCGCGCTGCGAGAGGGGCTCCTCGCCGCTGTTCTCGCGCGTGCGCATGCGTCCCGTGAGCGACGAGAGCAGCTGCGGCGAGAAGTAGCTGCCGCCGCCCATGACCGTCTCGATCGCCTCGATCACGTCGCCGATGTCCGAATCCTTGAGCAGGAACCCCCGGGCCCCGGCCTCGACCATGCGCGAATAGTAGCTCTCCTCGCCGAACATCGAGAGCGTGATGATCCGCAGGTCGGGACGCAGCGCCAGCGCCCGCTCGGTGGTCTGCGCCCCGTCGAGCCCCGGCATGGCGAAGTCCATGAAGACCACGTCGGCCTCCGCCCCGGGAAGCATCGCCAGAAACTCCTCGCCGCTCGCGGCCTCCCCCACGACGCGGCAGCCGGCGCAACGCTCGAGCAGCCCCCGCAGTCCGTTGCGGAAGAGCGAATGGTCGTCGACCAGTATGATCCTGCACTCGGTCATCGGCGTATCCTTTTCTGCTGCGGCTGCTCCTCCTGCGTGCTCACGCGGATCGTCGCCCGCATCCCCTTGCCCTTGGAGCTCGTGATGGCAAAGCTCCCGCCCAGCGAGTTGATCCGCGAGGAGATGTTCGACAGCCCCATGCCGCAGTCCATCATCGCCTCGGGATTGAACCCCCGGCCGTCGTCCGTGTAGTCGAGCGCCAGGCACGTGCCGCTGAGCGACAGCGACAGGTTGATCGACGAGCAGGCGGCATGCTTGAGCGAATTGTTGATCAGCTCGCAGATCACTCGGTAGAGAATCACCTCGATGTCCGTATCGAAGCGCTCCGAGCGGAGGTTCGTCGTGAAGCGGATCTTCACGTCGTGCATCGCGGCGCTCTTGTCGATGAAGTTCTGCACGCCGCGCGCCAGCCCGAAGTCGTTGAGCACGTGCGGCGAGAGGTTGTTCGAGATTTCGCGCAGCGAGCGGATCGCCTCGTCGATGACGTAGGTCGTGTTGGTGATGATCTCGCGCTGCTCGGCATCGCGCTCCTCGCGCGCCAGCGCCGAGAGCGACATCCGCGCCGACGAGAGCAGCGGGCCCAGGCCGTCGTGCAGCTCCTTCGAGAAGCGCGAACGGGCCTTCTCCTCGGTGCGCAGCACGGCCGTCAGAATCCGCTTGTTGAGCAGCGACCGCTGCCGGTTCAGGCGGTCGATGTACTTGAAAAGCTTGTGCGCGTACATCACACCGATCGAGAGGCAGATCGAGACCGTGACCCCCAGGTAGGCGAACCACCAGCGGGGCACGTACTGTCCGTTGGCCACGAGGAACTGGATGAGCCGCTCGACCGACAGCAGCGAGAAGCCCACGATGAAGAGGATCCACACCGAATTGTACTTCGTGGCACGCACGAGCCGCAGGGCATAGACCGTGGCGAGGGTCTGGATGGCGATGGAGATGATGAGCAGGATCTTGATCAGCATAAGCCGCGATTTTTCACAAAAATAATCATTTTTTCCGATTCGGAGGCCCTGCCGCCGTCCGGAATCCGGAGGAAAATCACACCCGGTCGCCTAACACGCACCGCAGCCGCTCCAGCTGGCGGTAGTCCGTCAGGTCGGCCTGCACCGGAACCACCGAGACGTAGCCGTGCGAGAGGGCCCACTCGTCCGTATCCTCGGCCTCGGGTTCGCCGTTCACGAAATCGCCCGTGAGCCAGAAATACTCCCGGCCCCGGGGGTCCTCCCGGCGGAAGAACTCCTCGCGCCAGAAGCCGCGGTTCTGACGGCACAGCCGGATGCCCTTCACCTCGGCGGCGGGCCGCGCCGGGACATTGACGTTCAGGCAGAGCGGCAGCGGCAGCTCCGCAGCGGCGAGCACCTCCCCGACGATCCGCCGTCCGTACTCCACGGCCCCCGCGAAGTCGGCGTCGGCCGAATGGTCGTCGAGCGACAGCCCCACGGCCGGACAGCCGTAGAAGCTCCCCTCGATCGCCGCGCCCATCGTCCCCGAATAGAGTACGTTGGTCGCCGAGTTGGAGCCGTGGTTGATACCCGAAATCACCAGGTCGACCCGTTCGTCGCGCAGCAGGTAGTCGAAAGCCATCTTCACGCAGTCGACGGGCGTACCCGAAAAGGCGTAGACGCGCACGTCCTCCTCCTCGCGGATGCGCCGCAGGTAGAGCGGGCTGTACATCGTGATGGCCTGGCTCATGCCGCTCTGCATGGTTTCGGGAGCCACAACCACCACGCGGCCGAACGTGCGGGCCACCTCCACGGCCGCGGCAAGTCCCTTTGAAGCGTAACCGTCGTCATTGGTTACGAGGATCAGTTTCCGATTCATTTTTCACGTTTTTTCCGGGCAAAGATACGAATATTTCCCGCCCGGCGGCGATTTTTTCATCCCGGAGCGCGGGAAATGATTTTTTTTGTTTACCTTTGCCCTCCCAAACGGGCGTAGATCAACCTCTTTCATTGGGCGCTACGGCAACAGCGGCGCTCCGGGGGCCGGAGAAGGCGGCGGACCGGGCCGAGGCGGATGTCTGAAAAGGCGGAAGCGGAGGACGGCAGACCGGACGGCAGGTGACAGAAGTCGCCGGCGGAAAACGGCGGGCCGGACCGAGGCGGACGTCAGAAAAGGCGGAAGCGGAGGACGGCAGGTCACCGGGATTCGGACGCGGAGCAGCGCGCGGGATTGCGGGTCAGGGAACCGGCATGGTAGCTACGGTGCAGCGGGAATGTTGAGTACGAAACTATTAATATTGTTGCAACAATGAACAAAGACGCAATCATCAAGCTCGTCAACGAGCAGATGTGGCCGAAGACGGATGCCGATATTCCGTCGTTCAAGGCCGGTGACACGATCACCGTTTCCTACCGGATCATCGAGGGTAACAAGGAGCGTATCCAGAGCTTCCGCGGCGTAGTGATCCAGATCAAGGGTTCGGGCAAGACCAAGATGTTCACGATCCGCAAGGTATCGAACGGCGTGGGTGTCGAGCGCATCTTCCCGCTCTACTCGCCCCACATCGACAAGATCGAGGTCAACAAGGTCGGTGTCGTCCGTCGTGCACGCATCTACTACCTGCGCGACCTGACCGGCAAGAAGGCCCGCATCAAGGAGAAGCGCATGGGCGGCGCGGAGAAGAAGTAACCCTGCACCTCCAGAGAGAAAAGCAGGAGATCCTTCGGGATTCTCCTGCTTTTTTGCTATATTCGGCCTCATGAAACGACTCATCCCTCTTCTGCTGGCGGCCGCGACGCTCTGCGGCTGCCGTCCGGCGGTCTCCGACTACGCCATCGTCGCAGGCCCCGGCATTGCGGACGACCCCGCCTGGGGCGAGGTTGTCGCCGCGCTGCGGCAGTCGCACCCCGGTGCCGCACTCCTCTCCTACACCGAAGCGCCCGACGAGGCGCTGCCCGCACTCCGGGAGCTCGCACCCCGCTACGTGGCCTTCGTCGACCGGCCCGAACAGATCGGCCGCGACTACATCATCGCGCTGAACCGCATGGCCCGCGCGGTCGACGGCGACAGCTACGACGACTACCTCTGGGGCGTTGTCACGGGCTACGACGCCGCGGCCGCCCGGCGCATGGTCGAGGCGGCGCGCGAGCCGCTGACCGTCCGCAGCGCCGTGAGCACCCTGCGCGAGGTCGGCAGCGGCAAGTGGTTCGACGCCTTCGCCTACGTTGACGACCGCACGCCGGGCCTCTGCGGCGAGAAGCGCCCCGGCGCCGACTCGGTGACGCACTACATGACCACACGCACGCTCGCCGACGGCCGGCCCGACCTGCTGCGCTGCTTCTGCGACTTCTACGCCGCCTACGACCCCGACCTCATCACCACCGCCTCGCACGCCACGGAGCGCAACCTCGAGATGCCCTTCTCCGTCGGCAACCTCCGCGCCCGCGACGGCGCCCTCTACGCCGACTTTCCCGAGGGGCCCGAGCCGCTGCACGAGACGGGCAAGCGGCGGGTCTTCCTGCCCATCGGCAACTGCCTGATCGGCAACGTCAACCGCACGCGAGAGAGCATGGCCGTCGCCTGGATGAACAGTGCACACGCCGCCGCGATGATGGGCTACGTCGTGCCGACATGGTACGGCCGCAACGGCTGGGGCGGCCTGAAATACTGGCTCACGACGCCCGGCCGCTACACCCTTGCCGAGGCCTTCTACCTCAACCGGCAGGACATGCTCCACTGGCTTGACGAGCAACTGCCCGCGGTGCGCGGCAGAGCCTTCCCCTACCCCGGCGACGATTTCGACTGGGAGCGCATGGTCGGGCAGGCCGACAGCACGGCCGAACGCCACCTCACCGACGACGAGCTGGGCTTCTTCTTCGACCGCGACGTGCTGGCCTGCTACGGCGATCCGGCATGGGAGGTCCGCCTCCGGGAGCTGCCCGCCGAGCGGGACTTCGAGGTCACGCAGCGCCGCGTCGGCTCGCAGTACGAGATCACGGTGACCACGGCGTCCGACTTCAGTGCGGCGCGCATGGCCGGTGACCGCTTCAAGGAGGAGCACGTCGGCGACCTGCCCTTCAGCTGCTTCTTCCCCGAGCGGCTGAAGAATCCCCGCCTGGCCGGGGGACAGACGTGGCATGCCGCCGTAGACGAGAACTTCCTGCTCGTCTACGACCCCGGCTTCGAGCCCGGGCGGAGCTACCGCATCCTGCTCGACATCGACCGCTGAAAACCGCACGCAGACAAGCATCGGAACAGAAGAAGCCGGGCTCCCGTCGGGAGTCCGGCTTCCTGTTTGCGTCCGCCTGCGGGCGGATCAGTCGTTGACGGGAATGTCCTTGTTGACGTTCTTCGAGCCGACAAGGGCGTAGTAGAGCATGTAGACGAGCGCCACGATAATCACCCAGTAGCTGGCCAGGTAGCCCACGCCACCCTGCATGTCGACGATCGCATTCTGCAGGAGCGGCAGGATACCGCCGCCGCAAACCAGCGCCATGAAGATGCCCGACGCCTTCTCGGTGTACTTGCCCAGCCCCTCGACGGCGAGGTTGAAGATGCCGCCCCACATCACCGAGGTGCAGAGGCCGCAGAGCACGAGCAGTGCGGCATTGACCGGCACGTTCACCAGACCGAAGCCGGCGGCTCCGTTGAAGACGGGCAGGTTGACGGCCACCTCCGGAGCGAGGATCGCACCCAGCGTCAGGAGCAGACCCACGCACGACACGACGCCGAGCATGGCGCGGGCCGACACCTTGCTGCCGATGACGGCGCCCACCAGACGGCCGACGAGCATCAGCAGCCAGTAGGTTGCGGCAACCGATCCGGCGACGGCCTCGGCGTTGACGCCCGAGCCCAGCACATTCAGGTCGGGGTTCTGCAGCCACTTCTGCAGCACGTTGGGAATACCGACCTCGATACCGACATAGACGAAGATCGCCACGGCGCCCAGCACGAAGTGACGGAACGACAGCGGACCGTACTTGTCTGCCTTCTTGGCAGCGCTCTTCTTCGTATCGACCGGATTCTCGGGAATCTTCGTCAGGGCGAGCACCACGAAGGCGAAGGCGAAGATCGCCAGGGCGGCGTACATCAGCGGGAAGACGTGGCTGATCTGCGCGTTCTTGATACCCTCGGGGATCAGCAGGCCCGTCAGCACGATCACGGCCGTACCGCTCAGCGAGTTGAAGGCGCCGCCCGTCTGGATCAGCTGGTTGCCCTTGTTGCCGCCGCCGCCCAGGCGGTTCAGCATGGGGTTGACCACCGTGTTGAGCAGACACATCGAGAAGCCCGCGATGAAGGCGCCCAGCAGGTAGACGCCGAAGCTCTCGACCGTACCCGACAGCGTCTGGATGCCGACGCCGATGAAGCCCACGGCAACGGCGACGAGCGCCGTCTTCTTGTAGCCGTAACGCTGCAGCATGGTGCCCGCGGGGTAACCCATGATCGCATAGGCGATGAAGTTGGCGAAGACGCCCAGCGTACCCATCCAGTTCGGCACGCCGAACTGATACTTGAGAATGTCACCCATCGGCGAAGCCAGGTTCGTCACGAAGGAGATCATGGCGAAGAGGAAGATCATTACGACGATAGGCAGAAAGTAACTCTTTTTCTGTTCCATCTGAGAATTTATTTAGGTTAATGTTTCAGTTTCACAGGTTGGTTTCAGCGGTCGCGCTCGGCGATGTAGGCGCACAGGTCCACCAGCGCCGTGCGGTACGCCGAGGGTTCGTATTCGGAGAGCAGCCCCGCGGCCCGCTCGAGGTAGGCGTGCATCTCCCGGGCCGCCGCCTCCAGGCCGCCCTCGTTGACCACGGTGCATTGCAGGTACTCCACCGAGGCTTCGTCCTGACGGCAGCGCCCCAGGCGTTCGATCAGCTCGGCGCGCCGTTCGTCGGAGACCTTTTCGAGCACGGCAAGCAGCGGCAGCGTGATCTTGCCCTCGCGCAGGTCGTTGTTCGCGGGCTTGCCCGTATGGGCCGAGAGCGTATAGTCGAGGATGTCGTCCTGCATCTGGAAGGCCATGCCCAGCGCCTCGCCGAAGCGGCGCATGAGCGCCACCCGGTCGCGCGTGGCCCCGACGGCCAGGGCGCCGGCCGAGGCGCTCACGCCCAGCAGGCTGGCCGTCTTCTTGTGAATGATGTCGAGATAGGTCCGGCGCGTCATGTCGTGCGTCTCGGCGCACTCGTCCTGCATCACCTCGCCCTCGCACAGCGCGGCCATCGAGCCACAGACGTGCGTCACCAGGTCGAACTGTCCGCTCGTCAGGCCGATGGCCATGTTGCGCGCCAGGATGTAGTCGCCCAGAATGACGGCCTTGTGCGACTGCCAGCGGGCATTGACCGAAGGCTTGCCGCGCCGCGTGTCGGCCTCGTCGATCACGTCGTCGTGGATGAGCGACGCCACATGGATCATTTCGACCAGCATGGCAGCCAGACAGGCCCGGCGGCCCGTTGCCGCCCCCGGTACGGAGGCGTTCATCGCCGCCGAAAGCATGACCAGCAGCGGGCGGATGCCCTTGCCGCGCGACGAGAGCGCATAACGCAACATATCCGAAAGCAATTCCCCCTCGGCCGTGAACTGCCGTTCGACGAATTCGTCGAACGCCGCGAGCTCCGCCGTAACGGGTTTGCGGATGGAATCGAGTGTAATCATATCCGCAAAGATAAGCAAAATTCGCGACAGAGAGGCGTCAAGTAACTATTTTTTCGTACCTTTGACCCTTGGTTAAGCGTTGAAAAAATGGTTTTTCAGAAAGATACGAAAAAGAGGTGGGTGGCCGCCGCGGCCGCTCTTGCGGTTTTCCTGCTCGTGAGCGTCCTCTACTTCGCGCCGCAGTTCCGCGGCGAGGTGCTGCCCCAGCACGACGTGCTCCAGTACGAGGGCATGTCGCGGGATATTTACCAGACGCGCGAGGCGACGGGCGAGGACCCGCAGTGGACGGGCGGCATGTTCTCGGGCATGCCCGCCTACCTGATCAACGTCGCCTACCCCGCGCAGCTGGTCAAGAACACCGTGGGCCGCATCACGCGCCTGATCGACACGCCGGCCGGATTCCTCTTCTTCGCCATGGTCTCGATGTGGCTCATGCTGCTCGTCTGCGGCGTCGATCCGTGGGTGGGCATCGTCCCGGCGCTCGCCTACGGACTCTCGACCTACTTCCTGCTCATCATCGGCGCGGGCCACGTCACCAAGATGTGGGCGCTGGTCTACGCTCCGCTGATGATGGGCGGCGCCTGGATGACCCTGCGCGGAAACCTCTGGGCCGGAGCGGCCGTCACGGCCCTCGCCGCATCGCTCGAGATCGGCGCCAACCACCCGCAGATCACCTACTACTTCCTGCTGGCGATGGCCGCCTTCTGGATCAGCGAGGGTATCGTCGCCCTGCGCGAAAGGCACCTGAAGGAGTTTCTGCGGCGCACGGCCGTGCTGGCCGCCGCGGGGCTGCTGGCCGTGGGGTCGAACTTCTCGCCGCTGTGGTACACGGCCCGGCACGCGAAGGAGACCATCCGCGGCGGGTCGGAACTCGCCGCCACTGCCGAAACGCAGAACCCGGAGAGTTCGGACCGGGGGCTTGACCTCGACTACGCCACGGCGTGGAGCTACGGCCGCGCGGAGACGCTGAACCTGCTCGTGCCCGACTTCATGGGGCGCGACTCAGGCAGGACCTTCCCGTCGGACGGGCAGGTGGCCGCCACGGCCAACGAATACGGCCTGCGGGGCATCGAGCGGCAGCTGCCCGCCTACTGGGGCACGCAGCCCTACACGGCCGGGCCGACCTACCTCGGGGCCGCGGCCCTCTTCCTCGCGGTGCTGGGCGCCCTGCTCGTGCGCGGCCGCAACCGCTGGTGGATCGTGGCCGTCTGCGCGGTGATGCTGCTGCTGGCCTGGGGTCGCAACTTCATGGCATTCACCGAGCTGGCCTTCAAGCTGCTGCCCGGATACGACAAGTTCCGCACGGTCTCGATGACGCTCGTCGTCGTGCAGTGGGCCGTGCCGCTGCTCGGGGCGATGGCCCTCATGCGGCTGTGGCGCGGCGACGTGCCCCGCAAGCGGCTGCTGCGCGCCCTGGCGTGGGCCGGGGGCGTCACCGGCGGACTGTGTCTGCTGCTGGCCGTTGCCGGCGGCTCGCTCTTCGACTTCGGTCGCGGGGAGAGCACCGTGCTGATGACCGACCAGTTCCACCAGCTCTTCCAGTCCAACGGCATGCAGGAGTATATCGACCGCGGCATGGACGTCGAGATGGGCGAGGCGATCGGCGCCGCCATGGCCGCCGACCGCGCGGCGATGATGCAGGCCGACGCCTGGCGCTCGCTGCTGATGATCGCCCTCGCGGCGGGCGGCGTGGCGCTCTTCGCCTTCGGACGCATCCGCCGCGGAGGGCTCGTGGCGCTGCTCGGCGGCGTCGTGCTGCTGGACCTCGTGCCGGTGGACCTGCGCTTCCTCTCGTCGGAGGATTTCGTCTCGCCGCGCCGCCGGCAGATCACCGCCACGGCCGCCGACAAGGCCATCCTGGCCGACAGGACCCCGGGATTCCGCGTGCTCAACCTCACGGTCAGCCCCTTCAACGACGCCACGACCTCCTACTTCCACCGCTCCGTCGGCGGATACCACGGCGCCAAGCTCGCGCGCTATCAGGACCTGATCGACCGCTACCTGTCGCAGCTCGACGAAGGGGTGCTCGACATGCTCAATACGCGCTACCTGATTCTGCCCGGCGAGGAGGGGCAGCCCGTCGCACAGCTGCGCACGACGGCCAACGGGGCGGCGTGGTTCGTCGACCGCCTCGTCACGGCGGAAGACGCCCGGCAGGAGATCGACCTGCTCGGCAAGACCGACCTGAAGACGACGGCCGTGATCGCCGCCCGGGACCTGCCCCTCGCCCAACTGCCGGCCGCAGCCGCGGCCGACACGCTCCCCGGCCGCTCGATCGCTCTCGTGGAATACCACGCCAACCGCCTGCGCTACGAATACTCGACCCCCGCGGAGGCCGTGGCGGTCTTCTCGGAGATATACTACGACAAGGGCTGGACGGCCACGATCGATGGCGAGGAGGCCCCCGCCTTCCGCGCAGACTACGTGCTGCGGGCGATGCGCCTCCCGGCCGGGACGCACGTCGTCGAATGGCGCTTCCGCGCCCCGGGCTGGCGGGCGGCCGAAGCCGTCACGGGCATCTGCTCGGTCGTGATCCTGGCCTCCGCCGCCGCGGTCGTGCTGGCCGTGCGCCGGAAGCGGCGCGGCAACGGGCGGCAAGAGGCGACAAACGCCGCCGAATAGGGCGGCAGGCGGGCGGCCGGAGCGCGAACGCCCCGCACCCCCCCCCGCGAAAAGCAAACTGCAAGGTATGAAAGACGACAAGAGACTCAAGCGCAAGGTGCGCAACTCCTACATCGTATCGACGGTCAGCATCACGCTGGTGCTCTTCCTGCTCGGTTCGGTAGGATACCTCATGGTGGCGGCGATGAAGGTCGCCGACACGCTCCAGGAGAGCATCTCCGTGAGCGTGGAGCTGAAAAACGGGCTCTCCGACGAAGAGAAGGAGCGGATCGCCGCGGCCCTCTCGGCCGAGGAGATCGTCGGCACGATCGCCTTCGTCCCGCGCGAGGAGAAGGCCGACGACGCCGAGTTCCGCAAGATGTTCGGCAGCCAGTTCGAGGAGGTGCTCGGCGAGAACCCCCTGCTCGACTCCTACGAGCTGACCCTCACGGCCGCCTCGGCCGATACGGTGCTGCTGGAGGGCTTCCTCGCCGCCGTGGAGCACCTGCCGGGCGTCGAGCACGTCTCCTACCCCGCCCGCATGGCCCAGCGGCTGCACGCCACCGTCGGCAAGATCCGGCTCGTGCTGCTGCTCTTCGGCGGGGCGCTGCTCGTCATCTCGCTCATCCTGCTCAGCAACACGATCCGGCTGGCGATCTTCTCGAAACGCTACCTCATCAACACGATGAAGCTCGTCGGGGCGACCAAGTGGTTCATCATGCGTCCGTTCCTCGGCAGCAGCATCAAGCAGGGCATCCTCTCGGGCGTGGCCGCCTCGGCGCTCTTCTGCCTGGCGGTCTACGGGCTCAACGAGGCCGTGCCCGAGCTGACAAGCGTCACCGAGGCGATCCGCATCGCCATCATCGCCGGAGCGATGATCGTCGGGGGCATCGTCATCTCGGGGCTCTTCACCGTCATCGCCCTCAACAAGTTCGTCAACATGAAGTCCAACAAGATATACCTCTATTAATTGCATGAAACAAGCGAACAAGAAATCCACGGAGCCCGCACAGGAGAATCCCCGCATGCCGCTCACGCGCCGCAACTACATCATCCTGGCCGTCGGCTTCGCCGTCATCCTCCTCGGGTTCATCCTCATGGCGGGCGGCGGCAGCGACTCGCCCGACGAGTTCAACTACGCCATGTTCTCCTGGCGCCGCATCACGCTGGCCCCGATCCTGGTCATCGCCGGCTTCGTCACCGAGATCTTCGGCATCATGAAGCGCTATGACCGATAAGAGAGACCCAAACCCAAAAACCGAATAAAGAAACATGGACACACTGCAAGCCATCCTGCTCGGCATCGTGCAGGGTATCACGGAGTTCCTGCCCGTATCGAGCAGCGGACACCTGCAAATCGCCAAGGAGCTCCTCGGCGTGGAGCTCAAAGAAAACCTCACCTTCGACGTGGCGCTGCACGCCGGAACGGTCCTGAGCACGATCGTGGTGCTCTGGAGCGAGATTCAGCGCCTGCTGCGCGGGCTCTTCTCGCGCCGCTTCAACGAAGAACAGGCCTACGTGCTGAAGCTCCTGCTCTCGATGATTCCGATCGGCATCGTCGGCTTCCTCCTGAAGGACCAGCTCAATGCCATGCTCGAATCCCCGGGCATCCTCGCCATCGTCGGAGCCATGCTGCTGCTTACGGCCGCGCTGCTCGCCTTCGCCTACTACGCCAAGCCGCGGCAGAAAGAGACGATCTCCTACCGCGACGCCTTCATCATCGGCCTGGCCCAGGCCTGTGCCGCCATGCCGGGCCTCTCGCGCTCGGGCTCGACGATCGCCACGGGCCTGCTGCTCGGCAACAAGAAGACGGCCGTGGCGCAGTTCTCGTTCCTCATGGTGCTGATTCCCATTCTGGGCGAGACCTTCCTGCAGGCCGTCAGCGGCGAACTGACGGCCGGAGTCGACGGCGGAGTGCTCGCCGCCGGGTTCATCGCCTCGTTCATCACCGGATGCCTCGCCTGCAAGTTCATGCTCGAGGTCGTCAAGCGCGGCAAACTCATCTGGTTCGCCCTCTACTGCGCCGCGGTGGGCATCGTCTCGATCCTGAGCTACATCTTCTGATCCGCTCCGACCGCAAACCCGATACACGGAACACAACCTACGGAATGAAGCCAACACAGGACCTGCGGGGCATCAACTTCGAGGAGGGCTATATCGCCGTCGTGGACAAACCGCTGGAGTGGACCTCGACGGACGTGGTCCGCAAGGTGAAGTTCACGCTCCGCAAGCTGGGATACCGCAAAATCAAGGTGGGGCACGCCGGGACGCTCGACCCGCTGGCCACGGGCGTGCTGCTCGTCTGCATCGGCCGCGCGACGAAGCTCGTCGACGCGCTCCAGGCCGAGGAGAAGGAGTACGTGGCCGACGTGATGCTGGGGGCCACGACCCCGAGCTTCGACCTGGAACACCCCGTCGACCGGACCTACCCCTGGGAACACATCACGCGCGAGGCCGTGCTGGAGGCCCTCGCCTCGCTCACGGGCGAGCGGTTGCAGACCCCGCCCGTCTACTCGGCCAAGAAGATCGACGGCACGCGCGCCTACGACCTGGCCCGCGCCGGCGAGGAGGTCGCCGTGCGGCAGGCGCTCATCACGATCTACGAAATGGAGCTGCTCGAATGCGAACTGCCGCGCATCCGCATCCGCGTGCGCTGCAGCAAGGGCACCTACATCCGCTCGCTGGCCCGCGAGATCGGCGAAAGCCTCCGCAGCGGCGCCCACCTGACCTCGCTGCGCCGCACGCGCAGCGGCGGTTTCACGGTGGACAACGCCTGGCAGCTGGAGGATTTTCTGGAAAAACTGCAAGAACTTGAAACAAAACGGGATTTTCTGCGTATAGAAAATAATCTGTCTCACCTCCCGAACGCAAAAAAGAGCACTGAAGCATGAAACTATCGCAATACGGATATGAGTTTTCGCCGGAAATGCTGGCCAAATATCCGACCGAGAACCGCGACGACGCGCGGCTGATGGTCATCAACCGGGCGAAGGGAACCATCGAACACCGCATCTTCAAGGATATCATCGACTACTTCGAGGAGAAGGACCTCTTCGTGTTCAACGACACGAAGGTCTTTCCGGCCCGCCTCTACGGCAACAAGGAGAAGACCGGCGCCGAGATCGAGATCTTCCTGCTGCGCGAACTGAACCGCGAGCTGCGGCTGTGGGACGTGCTGGTCGACCCGGCCCGCAAGATCCGCATCGGCAACAAGCTCTACTTCGGCGACGACGACCTGCTCGTGGCCGAGGTGATCGACAACACCACCTCGCGCGGCCGCACGCTGCGCTTCCTCTTCGACGGCTCCTACGAGGAGTTCAAGCGCACGCTCTTCAGCCTCGGCGAAACACCCCTGCCGAAGTGGGTGCGCGAGAAGGTCGAACCCGAGGATGCCGAACGCTACCAGACGATCTTCGCCCGCCACGAGGGGGCCGTGGCCGCCCCGACGGCCGGCATGCACTTCTCGAAGCACCTGCTCAAGCGCATGGAGATCAAGGGCATCGACTCGGCCTTCATCACGCTGCACGTCGGACTGGGCAACTTCCGCACGGTCGACGTCGAGGACCTCTCCAAGCACAAGATGGACTCCGAGCAGTTCTTCGTCACGGAGGAGGCCGCCGAGGCCGTAAACAACGCCAAACGCTCCGGACACAAGGTCGTCGCCATCGGCACGACGGTCATGCGCACGATCGAGACGGCCGTCTCGACCCACGGCATGATCAAGCCCATGGAGGGATGGACCAACAAGTTCATCTTCGCTCCCTACGACTTCACCGTGGCCGACGCCATGGTCTCCAACTTCCACCTGCCCTACTCGACGCAGCTGATGATGGTGGCGGCCTTCGGCGGCTACGACCTCGTCATGGAGGCCTACCGGGTCGCCCGCGAAGAGGGCTACCGCTTCGGCACCTACGGCGACGCGATGCTCATTCTTTAAGAATTTTTTCGTAACTTTGCGAAGATAAAAACACCTCAAACCATGGCAAGCAAGATTCTGTACGTTAGCCAGGAGATCGCTCCCTATCTTCCCGATACGGAGTGCTCCAAGCTGGTCCGTGCACTGACGCAGGCTATGCAGGAGCGCGGAAACGAAATCCGCACGTTCATGCCCCGCTACGGCTGCATCAACGAACGGCGCCACCAGCTGCACGAGGTCATCCGCCTGTCGGGCATGAACCTCATCATCGACGACAACGACCACCAGCTCATCATCAAGGTCGCTTCGATTCCCGCAGCCCGCGTACAGATCTACTTCATCGACAACGACGACTACTTCGCCCGCAAGGCCGTGCTGACCGACGCCGAGGGGCACTGGTTCGCCGACAACGACGAACGCGCCATCTTCTTCGCCCGCGGCGTGCTCGAGACGGTCAAGAAGCTGCGCTGGACCCCCACCGTCGTGCATTGCCACGGCTGGCTCACGTCGGTCGTCCCGGTCTACCTGAAGCGCGTCTTCGCCGACGACCCGATCTTCCGCGACGTGAAGGTCGTCGTCTCGCTCTACGACGACGCCTTCGACGGCGAGCTGGACCCGCAGTTCGCCGCAAAGATCGCCGGCGAGGGGGTTCGGGAGAAAAATCTCGACATTCTCGCCCGGCCTTCATACGAAAACCTCTGCCGCTTCGTTATGGAGTATGCCGACGGTGTCATCGTCGCATCGCAGCATGTCGACGAGCAGGTGCTCCGCATCGCCCGCGGAAGCGGGAAGCCGATGCTCGAATACCAGTCACCCGACGCGGAGGACTTTTTCGACAATTACAACCGATTCTATGAAGCAATACAATAACTTCTTCCGCCGCGTGCTCCGCACCGCCGCGCCCGCCGCAGCCTTCGCCGTGCTCCTCGCCGCCACGTGCGGCGCCTGCACCACGGTCGACGATACGCTGGGCTCGAACCTCGTGCCGGAGAACCAGCAGATGAAGGCCGGACACGTGAAGCTCGAATTCGACAAGCTCAACCCCCGGAAATACGTCGAGACACGCCTGTTCCGGACCGACTCGGTCGTCACCTCGAACATCACCTACGGTTACCTCGGCTCGCAGCTCAACGACACGCTCGGGCTGCGCACGGCGGGCTTCCTCACGCAGTTCGCCAACTACTACTACAAGGTCGGCGAGGGCTACTTCGGCTACCGGCCGATCTTCGACTCGGCGCAGCTCAGCCTCTCGTTCTCGAGCTACGGCACCGACACGCTCACCGAGCAGACCTTCGCCGTCTACGAGATCGTGAGCAACGCCTACCTGACCGACAAACCCCTCGGGGCGGGCAAGACGGAGCGCGACACGGTCTTCTACGCCAACTTCGACCCGCTGGACCCCAACGGCACCCACAACGCCGCCGACCGGGTCTACGACCCCGCGAAAAAGCTCTTCACCTTCACGCTGGGAGGCAGTCACGGCCCTTCGGTCACGAGCGTGACGCTCCAGCCCACGGCCGAGGGACGCGCCTTCGTCAACCGGCTGATGCTCCAGGAGGGCGAGCACAAGGATGAATATTCGCTCTACAGCTACGACAGCCTCGAATACTGGGTCAAGGCCTTCAAGGGGCTCTACATCTGCCCCGACCCCGATGTGCCGGTGACCGAATACGGCAAGGGGGCGATCTACGCCACGACGCTCGAGGAGTCGGGTCTGACGATCTACGCCCGCAACCGGCTGGAGAGCGACCCGACGATCATCAAGGATACCGTCGGCATGACCTACAACTTCTATGTCGAAGGGGCCGAATACGGCAGCGTATCGGTCAATGTCCTGCAGCGCGACTACTCGCGCTACAACCCCGCGACGGCCGGCGACATCCATATCGAGCCGGAGCTGGCCGCCGAGACGAACGACGAGCGGCCCGAGACGCCGATGATCTATGTCGAGGGCATGGCCGGCGTGGTGACGGAGCTGACCTTCACGCAGGAGTTCTTCGACCGACTGGACGAGCAGCTCGCCGCGGAGTACGCCGAGAGCGGCAAGCAGTTCGAGACGCTCGCCTTCAGCCAGGTCCGCATGCGGGTCTACTTCACCGACAGCGACTACGACTGGGAGAGCATCGACCGGGGCGCGACCGCCGACGGCAAGCCGCTCGACGTCGTGCGGCTGATCGAGGAGATGACCGCGGCGCCGAGCCGGCTGGGACTCTACACCGACTACAAGACGCTCGCTGCCGTGAGCGACTACAACTACCTCTACGAGACGAACTACGGCACCGAGCTCTCCTACGGCGGCTACATCAACCGCAGCCAGGGATGCTACGTGATGGACATCACGGGTTACGCGCAGGAGCTCTGGAACAGCTACACGGAGGAAAAGAGGCGCGCCGCCAGGGAGGGCCGCGCCGTCGATCTGAACAATGTCGAACACCGCACGATCTACCTCGGACCCGAAGCATACAGTCTCTACACGCCCGCGTTCGGCGTGCTCCAGGGAGAGGCCGAGACCGAAGGATCGTCCATCAGGAACCACGCACCGATCGGGTTCGACATCACCTATACCATGATAAGATAACATTCACAGAAGCCGAACGGCGGAACCTAAGTGTCACGACTTAGGTTTTCGCGTTTCAGAAAAAGCCTTGAACAACGCAATGCAGGAAAATTTAGTTATCGTCGAGTCTCCGGCAAAAGCGAAAACCATCGAAAAGTTCCTCGGCAAGGACTACATCGTCAAGTCGAGTTTCGGACATATCCGCGATCTGTCGAAAAAGGACCTCGGCATCAACATCGCCGAGGGCTTCCGCCCCATCTACGAGGTGCCGACCGACAAGAAGAAGGTCGTCGACGAGCTCGCGCGCCTCTCGAAGGAGAAGACCGTCTGGCTCGCCTCCGATGAAGACCGCGAAGGAGAAGCCATCGCCTGGCACCTGACCGAAGTGTTGGGTCTCCCCGTCGACCAGACCAAGCGCATCGTCTTCCACGAGATCACCAAACGGGCCATTCTGGAGGCCATCGAGAAGCCGCGCACGGTCAACATGGACCTCGTGAACGCCCAGCAGGCGCGCCGCATTCTGGACCGTCTGGTGGGCTTCGAGCTCTCGCCCGTGCTGTGGAAGAAGGTCCGCCCGGCCCTCTCGGCCGGCCGCGTGCAGTCGGTGGCCGTAAGGCTGATCGTCGAGCGCGAGCGCGAGATCATCGCCTTCCGCTCCACGCCCTATTTCCGCGTCGTGGCCCAGTTCCACGCCGCCGACGACCCCGACAAGACCCTCTTCAAGGCCGAACTCTCGTCGCGCTTCGAGACGCGCGAGGAGGCCGAGGCCTTCCTGCGCAGCTGCATCGGCGCCGGCTTCACCGTCATCCGCGCCGAGGAGAAGCCCGCACAGCGCTACCCGGCACCGCCGTTCACCACCTCGACGCTCCAGCAGGAGGCGGGCCGCAAGCTGGGCATGTCGGTTTCGCAGACGATGTCCGTGGCGCAGCACCTCTACGAGCAGGGTCTGATCACCTACATGCGTACCGACTCGGTGAACCTCTCGCAGCAGGCCCTCGCCCAGTGCAAGGAGGAGATCACGAAGCTCTACGGCGAGAAGTACTCGCGCTGGTTCAACTACAAGACCAAGACCAAGGGGGCGCAGGAGGCGCACGAGGCGATCCGCCCGTCGTACATCGACCGGCAGGAGATCGAGGGCACGGCCGCCGAGAAGAGGCTCTACGACCTGATCTGGAAACGCACGGTCGCCTCGCAGATGGTCTGCGCGGAGCTCGACCGCACGACGGTCGTCATCGGCATGGACAACACGCCCAACCAGTTTGTCGCCCAGGGCGAGGTGGTCCGCTTCGACGGCTTCCTGCGGCTCTACTCCGAATCGACGGACGACGACCAGGCCGCGGAGAGCGGCGAGGGGCTGCTGCCGAAGCTCGCGGAGGGCGACTGCGTCGTATCGACACAGATCACCGCCACGGAGCGCTTCACCTCGGCCCCGGCACGCTACAACGAGGCGTCGCTCGTCAAGCGGCTCGAGGAGCTGGGCATCGGCCGCCCGTCGACCTACGCCCCGACGATCACCACGATCATCAACCGCGGCTACGTCGTCAAGCAGAACCGCGACGGACAGAAGCGCGGCTACGTGCAGCTGACGCTCGCCGACGGCCGCATCACGGCAAAGAACCTCACGGAGAACTTCGGCAAGGAGAAGAACCGCCTCTCGCCCACCGACATCGGCATGGTGGTGAACGACTACCTCGAGGCGCAGTTCGGTCCGATCGTCGACTACAACTTCACGGCGCGCGTCGAAAAGGAGTTCGACCGCATCGCCGAGGGGGAGATCACCTGGAAGGAGATGATCGCCGCCTTCTACGGCCCGTTCCACAAGATGGTCGACGCCGCCATCGAAAAGCAGACCGACAAGAAGGGCCAGGCCCGCATCCTGGGCAGCGACCCCAAGACGGGGCACACGGTCAAGGCCCGCATCGGACGCTACGGCCCGATGGTCGAGATCGAGGGGGCCGAGGGGGAGAAGAGCCGCTTCGCCTCGCTCAAGAAGGGACAGCTCATCGAGTCGATCACGCTCGACGAGGCGCTTGAGCTCTTCGCGCTGCCCCGCACGCTCGGGGAGCTCGACGGCGAGGAGCTGACCGTCGGCATCGGACGCTATGGCGCCTACGTGCGCTACGGCAAGTCGTTCGCCTCGCTCGCGAAGGGCGACGATCCCTACACGCTCACCTACGACCGTGCCGTGGAGATCGTGCGGGCACATCAGGCGGCCGCCGCGGCGGCCAACACGCCGCTGCGCAGCTTCCCCGAGGATCCCGACATGCTGGTCAAGAACGGCCGCTACGGCGCCTACATCGCCTACAAGGGCAAGAACTACCGCCTGCCGAAGGGGGCCAAGCCCGAGACGCTGACGCTGGACGACTGCCTGAAGATCGTCGCCTCGTCAAAGAAATAAACCACTTAAAACTTCCCATAAGATGAAAAACCTGATGCTTTCGCTTTTCGCCCTCTGCCTCGCACTCACGGCAGGGGCGCAGACCGCCGACACGACGTCCGCGGAGGGCTACCGTTTCACCGACACGAAGATCATCCCCACGACGGCGGTCAAGGACCAGAGCCGCAGCGGCACGTGCTGGTGCTTCTCGACGCTCTCGTTCCTCGAGAGCGAGATCCTGCGCGCCGGAGGGCCCGCGTTGCACCTTTCGGAGATGTGGATCGTGCGCCACTCGTTCATGGACAAGGCCGAGAAGTATGTCCGCATGCACGGCTCGCTCAACTTCGCCGAGGGCGGTGCCTCGCACGACGTAACGGAGGGGATCAAGGCCCACGGCATCGTGCCGTTCGAGGTCTACCCGGGACTGAACTACGGCACCGAGAAGCCCGACTTCCACGAGCTCTCGGTCGTGCTGAAGGCCTACCTCGACGCCGTCGTCAAGACGGGCGACAAGTCCGGCAAGGCCCTCTCGACGGCCTGGAAGCGCGGCTTTGACGCCATTCTGGACGAATATTTCGGTCCGCTGCCCGAGACCTTCACCTACGAGGGCAAGGAGTACACGCCCGAGACGTTCGCGGCGCAGCTGCCCATCGACCTGGACAACTACATCGACATCTCGTCGTTCACGCACCACCCCTTCTACACGCAGTTCATCATCGAGGTGCCCGACAACTGGATGTGGGGCACGGTCTACAACGTGCCGCTCGACGAGATGATGCAGATCATCGACCACGCCCTCGAGCAGGGGTACACCGTATCGTGGGGCACGGACGTGAGCGAAAAGGGCTTCAGCCGCACGAAGGCCATCGGCATCGTGCCGGAGGCCGACACGGAGAGCATGAGCGGCACGGAGGCCGAGCGCTGGGGCAAGCTCACCGACAAGGAGAAGGAGGCGGCGCTCTACAAGTTCGACAAGCCGGGCAAGGAGCGCACCATCACGCAGCAGATGCGCCAGACGGCCTTCGACAACTACGAGACGACCGACGACCACGGCATGCTCATCATGGGCACGGCCACGGACCAGGCCGGCAACCGCTACTACAAGGTGCAGAACTCGTGGAACGTCCTGCCGCCCTACGACGGTTTCTGGTACTTCTCGCGTCCGTTCGTCGCCTACAAGACCACCTCGATCATGGTCAACAAACAGGCCCTGCCCAAGGAGATCGCCAGGAAGCTGGGGCTGAAATAACCCCTCGTTTCTCCGGATAAACAACGGCGCCTCCGCAGCAGCGGGGGCGTCGTTGTTTATTGACGGCAAAAGCCGCCGGGCAGAAGACGGCTTGACAGAAGGCCATCCAAACAGGAAGCCCTCCGGACAAAAGACCATCCGGGCTGGAGGGCATCCGGGCTGGAGGGCAAAAGACGGCCGGCGTAAGACAACCAGACAGAAGAGAACCCGGACGAAAGGCGGACTGGCGGGAAGGAGAGCCGGTGGGAAGGAGAGTCGGCGGGGAAGGAGAGCCGGCGGGGAAGGAGAGCCGGCGGGGAAGGAGAGCCGGTCGGTGACAACTTTTTTTGCCCGTTCACAAAATTCGCTTATCTTTGCCTCTTTCAGCCGCTTCCGCCCATGAAAAGAGTCTGCATGCTTCTTTCCATCTCCGGTCTGTTGCTGATGCCCCGCACGGCAGAGGCACAAACGGCCGATACGCTGCAGGGGAGCCGTCAGGCACTCCCCGACCGCAGCAATACCCACTTCGTCGCAACAGCGACCGACAGCCCGTCCGACCCGGCGGCGCGCGCTGCCGCGGAGACTGCGACGCCATACGCGACGCCGCAACCCGACAGCATCGCCGCGGCAGACCCCGCTCCGGCAGACCCCGCTCCGGCAGACACGACGGCCCGCCGCCGCGGCTTCATCCGCCGCATCATCGACTACTACAGCCGCTCGAACGAGGACCTCACCTTCCGCAAGAAGATCGACTGGAGCATCGTGCCGGGTCCGAACTACTCCTCCGACTACGGCCTCGGCATCGGCTTCATGCTCGCGGGCTTCTACCGCCCCGACCGCACGGACTCGGTCACCTCGCCCTCGAACGTCTCGATCTACGGCAACCTCACCACGCGCCGATACGCCACGCTCTACTTCACCGGGGACAACTACTTCCGCCACGACCGCCGCATCCTCCGCTACTCGGGCTCGGTCGTCTACTTCCCGGGCGAGTTCTACGGCGTGGGACACCGGGCCGGTGCCGAGGGGTACAAGCAGGAGCTGACGACCACGGACCTGATCTTCGAGCTCTCCTACTGCGCGGCCCTTGCGCGCAACTTCTACGCGGGGGTCTGCGGCACGTTCAACTACTCGGGGACAAGGTATGCGCCCTCGGGGATGACCGAACGGCTGGAGCGGATCGCCGCCGACGTGGCGGCCGGAGGCGCCGTTCCCGACGGCCGCATGGGCGAGCTCTACACCCTCTGGCGCGAAGGACGCTACGACCCGGCCCGACAGGACCCCTTCTCGAACTACATCGCCGCAACGGGCGAGCGCGCCCGGCCGCTGAACACCGGAGCGGGGCTCTTCCTGCAATACGACTCGCGCGACTTCACCTACAACGCCTCGAAAGGGCTCTTCCTGAAGGTGCAGGGGATGTGGTACCCCCGCCTGCTGGGCAACACGGGGCGCGAGTTCGGCCGCGTGACCGTGACCTTTGACTGGTACCGCAGGCTGTGGAAGGGGGCCGTGCTGGCCTGCGACCTGTACGTCGACGCGATGCTCGGCAACCCCTCGTGGCACCTCTACGCCAAGCTGGGCGGGGAGATGCGCATGCGCGGCTACTACGAGGGGCGCTACCGCGACAAGCGGCTCGGCACGGCGCAGGTCGAACTGCGGCAGCGGATCTACCGCCGCCACGGCCTCGTGGGATGGATCGGCGCCGGGCAGGTCTGGGGTACGGGGCCGTTCCGCTGGGGCAACACGCTGAGCAACTTCGGCTGCGGCTACCGCTTTGAATTCAAGAAGGGGATGAACATCCGCCTCGACTACGGCTGAGGCGACTTCGGCAACCGCAACCTGCCCTGGGACCGCAAGCGCTCCTCAGCCTTCCTCTTTACGGCGTCGGAGGCCTTCTGACGAGCGTCGGAGACCTTCTGGAGGCTGCAGCACGGCACAAAAAAAGCCGCACGGGCGCGGCAGGGTACGGATTCGCACGACCACGGAGAATTCCGAACTGAAAAATTCGGGACAGAAGAGCCGGCCGGCGCTACAGGATAAAGGTCGCAAGATAGCCGTCGCGGCACAGCAGCCGCATGGCAACCGGCGCTCCGCCGGCAATGCGGCTCGCAAGACACCCGGCCGCAAGGTCCGCCTCGGTGATGCGCAGGTCGCGCAGCAGGTCCAGCTCCCGGCGCCCGGCATATTTGTAGAGGGTCTCCTTCGCACACCAGACGGCGGCCGGAAGCAGCGGATCGTCCGCGAGCGCCTGCTCTTCGGGGGTCATGTAGCGGGAGAGGACCCGGCCGAAGTTGCGCGTCACCGGCTCGATGTCCACGGCACAGCGGCGCAGGGAGAGGCAGACGGCGACCCGGCCGTCGCAGTGCGACACGGAGAGGTATTCCGGGCGGTTTTCCAGTACGGGCGCCCCGACGGCGTCGTAGGCGATGCGCACGTCGCGCCCCAGCTCGCGCCGCACGAGGGCACGCCACGTCAGGTACTCGCGGCGCCGGCGCTCCGAGCCGAAGGCCGCGGCAGCGGCCCGCTCCTCCGCCGTCGCCCACGCGGCCGCCTCGCCTTCGGGCCACGGCGCCTCGATGATGAGCCCCGCGGGCAGGCGTCCGTCGCTCATGAGAGGTCCACGCGGATTTTGTCGATGCGGTGTGCCTCCATCTCCTGCACCGTGAAGCGGATGTCGTGCGCCGTGAAGGTGTCGCCCTTGCGCGGGAAGTCGCGCTTGAGTTCGAGCATCAGCCCCGCCAGCGTCTCGGCCTCGCCCTTCACGTCGGAGAAGGTATCCTCGTCAAGCGAGAGCACCCGCTCGAAGTCGCCGATGTGGGTCTTGCCGTCGAAGAGGTAGCTCTTGGCGTCGAGCCGCACGTAGAAGCTCTCCTCGTTGTCGCTCTCGTCCGAAATCTCCCCCACGATCTCCTCGATGATGTCCTCGAGCGAGACCAGGCCGAGCGTCGAGCCGTACTCGTCGACCACGATGGCCATGTGGACCTTGTTCGACTGGAACTCCTCCAGCAGGTCGTTGATCTTCTTGTGCTCGGGCACGAAGTAGGCCTTGCGGATGAGCTGCTGCCAGGCGAACTCGCCGCCGTGATTGATGTAGGGCAGCAGGTCCTTGACGTAGAGCGTACCGCGGATGTTGTCCACATCCTCCTCGTAGACCGGAATGCGCGAGAAGCCCGACTCGATGATCGTGCGCTTGACCGTCTCGTAGTCGGCCGTGCTGTCGAGCGCCGTCATGTCCACGCGCGGCTTCATGATCTCCTGCACCTCGGTATTGACGAAGTTGACGATACCCGAGAGCATCACGTGCTCCTCGGGCGAGGAGCTCTGCGTCATGTCGACGGCGTCGGCCAGCTCGTCGAGCGAGATTTCACTCTTGTGCGAGGCTTTCTCGCTGATGCGGCTGCTCGTATGGACCAGGATGTAGGAGAGCGGATAGAAGATCCAGCGCAGCACGAGCAGCGGCCGCGCGACCAGCGCGGCGAAGCGCACCGGCACGGTCTGCGCCAGCACCTTGGGCAGCACCTCGCCGAAGAGCAGCAGCAGGAACGACACCAGCACGGTCTTGAAGAGGAACTCGAGATTCCGGAAGACGAAGAGCGCGTCGATGATCCGGGCCGTGAGGATCGTGATGCAGATGTTCACCAGGTTGTTTATCACGAGGATCGTGGCCAGCAGCAGGTCCACGTCCGACAGCAGGCGCAGCACGGCGTCGGCCGAGGCGGAGCGGCGCTGCTGGAAGCGGCGCACATCGTTGTGCGAGAGGGAGAAGAAGGAGGTTTCGGCCCCCGAGACAAGCGCCGAGATACACAGCAGGCAGCACGTCACCGCGCAGAGCACGACGACGTGCGGCGTGAAACCGTTGAAGGTTATCCAGGGCAGGGTCGTATCCAAAGTCGGGATGTTGGGTTAGTCGAAAAGCGAACCGCCCCGCTCCGGCGCCGGCTCCTGCGATGCCTGCGGCTCGTTGCGCAGCACCTCCCGGCGGCCGCCGGGCATCTGCACGACGAACTTCGAGTTGCGGGTCTGGTAGGCGGGTTTCGCCAGGCGCTGTTCGATGTCGCTGTACCGCGTCGACTTCGCACCGAGCACCACCTGCTCGAGCGGACGCGGCGCGGGCCTGGGCTGCTGCGCCGCAGGCTTGACGGGTTCCAGCACGGGCGCCGCGGTCTTCTCGCGCGAAGCCTCCACCGGACGGATCGTCGCTGCGGGCTGCGGCAGGAGCTCCTCGCCCTCCTCGCCCTCGAAACCCGTAGCCACGACGACCAGTTCGATGGCGTTGCCCAGCTGCGGCTTCTCGCTCGTACCCCAGATGATGTTGGCGTTGTGGATCGTGCCGTGCTCGTCCTGCACGCTGGCGTGCATCTGGATGTACTCCAGGATGCGGACGACCTCCTCGTACATGAGCTCCTCGGCATTCGACACCGAGATGTTGAGCAGGATGTTCTTGGCCCCCGAGATGAGGTTGTGGTCCAGCAGCGGCGAACGCAGCGACGCCTCGGCCACCGCCTCGGCCCGGTTGTCGCCCTCGGCCGTCGCAACGGCCATGTGGGCGCGGCCGCTGTCGCGCATGACCTTCGAGACATCGGCGAAATCGACGTTCACCAGGTCGCTCTCGACGGTGATGATCTCGGCAATGCCCTTGGCAGCCGAGGCCAGGATGTCGTCGGCCTTGCCGAAGGCCTGCTTGAGCGAGAGGCGCCCGTAGATCTCCAGGATGTTCTCGTTGTTGATAATCAGCAGCGAATCGACATTCTGCCGCAGCTCCTCGATGCCGCGACGCGCCTGCTCGTAGCGGATCTTCCCCTCGACGGCCAGCGGCGAGGTGACGATGGCCACGGTCAGCAGCCCCATCTCCTTGGCGAGCTTCGCGATGACGGGCGAGGCGCCCGTTCCGGTGCCGCCGCCCATGCCCGCCGTGATGAAAATCATGCGCGTGCCAGCCTGCTCGAGCTGCTGCCGGATCTCGGGCAGCGTCTCGACCGCCGCACGGCGTCCGTTTTCGGGATCGTTGCCGGCGCCGAGGCCCTCGCTGCCGAGGCGGATCTTCAGCTCCACGGGGCTCTTGTCGAGCGCCTGCTGGTCGGTATTGCAGACCATGAACTTCACGCCCCGGATGCCGAGGTTCCACATGTGGTTCACGGCATTGCCGCCGGCACCGCCGACACCGACCACCGAGATGATCGACCCGTCCGTCGGGCGGGCCTTGATTTCAGACATCAGTTCGTCCGTCATATCTTCTTTCACTTTTTTCTTCTACACTACACTGCGGAAAAACCGCACGCTGCCCCCCGACCGCCTGTCAGATCTCCTCGTTATCCGACTCGGCGGCCATGAAGCCCTTGTTGATCCGGTCGATCGTCGACTGGATCATGCTCGCGAGTCCGCGCTTGCGCTTGGGCGGCTCGGGCGCTGCCGCATCCGCCGCGGGGGCAGCCGCCTGCGTCGCGGCGGAGATGCCCGCCTCGTGCGGGGCCGGCGACTCGGGACGGGCCGCCGGAGCGGGCTGCGACGGCTGCGAGGCCGTCGCTCCGCCCTGCGGGAAGCGGGGCGGCACGTGCCGGAACTCCGGGACGGGCGGCTCCTGCGCGGGTGCAAAGGGACGCCGCGGTTCGGCCGCCCGTTCGGCGGCGGGACGCTCGACCACCGAGCAGACGCCCAGCGCGGCCCCCTTGAGCAGAATGCCCACGACCGTAGCCGAGGCCGGATCGGCGCACCGGGCCTTCGACCGCTCGGTGATGCCCGACTCGGGCTGCGCGACGCGCACGTCCAGGCCCGTCAGGCGGCGGAACAGCTCGTCGATGTCCTTCAGCTTGGCGCCGCCGCCCGTCAGCACGAGACCGCAGGCCAGCCTGTCGGCATAACCCGAATCCTTGATCTCCTGCTGTACGAATTCGACGATGTCCGTGGCCCGGGCCTCGATGGCCGTCGCCAGGTTGCGCAGCAGAATATCCTTCGCGTCGCGCGCCGTGCGGCCGTTCACGCGGACCAGCTTGTCCTCGGGCGCCAGTTCGGCGACCGCCGAGCCGTACTTGATCTTGAGGCTTTCGACGTGCTTCTCAGGCACGCTCATCGTGCGGATGTCGCGGTTGATGGCCGAGGCACCCATCGGAATCGAGGCCACGTAGCGCACCACGTTGCGGTAGTAGACCGTCACGTCGGTCACGCCGGCACCGAGGTCCACGACCGCCACGCCCTCCTCCTTCTCGTCGGGCGCAAGGACCGACTCGGGCGTCGCCAGCGCGTCGGGAATGACATCCAGCAACTTGATGCCCAGCCGCTTGAGCGCCATGTCAAGCCGCTGGATCGGCGTCTTGAGGCAGAGGATGAAGTTGAACGTCGAGGAGAGCTTGCGGCCGAACGACCCCACGGGATTCCGGACCTCCTGGCTGTCGTCGACCAGGTAGTTCTGGGGCACGCGCTCCATGATCGTCTCGTCGTCGGGCGCCTGCACGTTCCGCATGCGGTCGAACAGCGCCTCGACATCCTTCTGGTTCACCCCGTTCTGGGGGTCGTAGACGAAGACATGGTCCGTATGGCGGGCGCAGCGCACAAACTCGCCCGAGATGCCCGCATAGGCCTCCGTGATGCGGATGTTGAGCGTCTGCTCGGTCTCCGCGACGGCCTCGCGGATCGCCTGGCTGACGAGTTCGATGTTCTCGATCCGCCCGGCATGAACGCCCTCGACGGGTTTCGAGACCAGAGAGAGCACCTCCACGAGCCCCTCGGCATTCTTCTCGCCGACGGCCACCGCGACCGTAGAGGAGCCCAGATCGACGGCAACGATATAATTCTTCCTTTCCACTGTATTATGATCCTATTTTTTCCTGCAAACCACCTGATTGCCGTATCGGACGTCGATCACTCCGTAGGTCTCCCACCCGACCGCCGGGAGTCCGCTGCGGTAGAACCGCTGGAGCTTGCCGAACTTTTCGTCGAGGCGTTCGAGACGTCCGAAGCGGATGAGAAACCGGCCGCTGCGGGGGACGAGGTCCACCTCCAAAGCGCCGCTGGAGGTCGTGCGGGCCACAATCTGCACCACTTCCGATCTCCAGAAATCATCCTCCTCGACGTACTCCACAAAGGTAAGGAGTTTCATGAAATCTTCGTAGCTTTTCTCCAATTTTTTTTGTGCCCGGCGCACGGCCTCCTGCTGCTCGGAAATCCGGTCGATGCCCTCCGCTATGAGGCGCGCCTCGTAGCGGTATCCGCGGCGCAGTTGTTCCTTGTGCGCCTTGAGCCTGTCCACGCGCAGCTGGAACATCGAGTCGGTCTCCAACCGCCACCACTGCTGCTTGATGCGCTTGCGGCGCAGGTCGGCGATGTTGCGGTCGTTCTTCAGCTCCCGCTTGTAGAAGGGGTATTTTTCGCGCTCCAGCCCGGCGATGCGTTCATCGAGCTTGCGCAGCTCGGCGTCGATCGCTTCGCGAGCGTCGCCCGCATAGTCGGCCGGGAAGGGCGGGCGGTAGGGCCCCGTCACCACCGGGACGTAGAGCGACGAGGCGCGCGGCGCGGCAAAGACATACCCACGGTCCGTCACGTAGGCATTGCGGCCGTCGGTCAGCAGGCGCAGCAGCGGTTTGCGCTGGCGGATCACGACGTGCAGCGCCCCGTCGTAGGAGACATAGGCCGCCACCTTCGCCACGAAGCCGTTGCGGGCGATCAGCTGCTCGATTCCCGCCAGGTCGACCCCGTCGACAGGGGCCCCGACGGTCCGGATGCCGCTGCGGGCGATCCAGCCGCGCACCTGCCGCGAGGTGACCAGCTGCCCCTGCGAAGTGCTGTCGACGATCGCGATCTCGAGCCGTGCGACGCTCCTTGCCGCCCGCGCACGCCGCGCCGACGCACCCGCATAGAGCACGTAGGCGGCCACCGCGGCCCACAGCAGCGCAAAGAGCGCGTATCGGAGGATTCTGTTCAAAACGAAAGTCCGGGTGTCAGGCTTTTTTCATCAGTCTTTCGGCAATCGCCCCGCAGCAGGCATCAATGTTGCCCGCGCCGAAGCTCACCACCACGTCCGTCGGCATCGCGGCCACGACGTCGGCCAGCGCCTCGCGCGGCACGATGCGGCACGGGACCGTCACCCGCTCGGCGATGATCTCCGACGTCACCCCCTCGATCGGCTCCTCGCGCGCCGGGTAGATCGGCAGCAGCACCACCTCGTCGGCATGCGACAGCGCCTCGGCGAAGCCGTCGCACAGGTCCCGCGTGCGGGTGTAGAGGTGCGGCTGGAAGAGCGCCATGATCCGCCGCCCGGGGAACATGCGGCGCAGGGAGAGCAGCGTCGCGGCCAGCTCGCGCGGATGGTGCGCGTAGTCGTCCATGTAGACCTGCTTCGGCGTGTTGACGTAGAACTCGAAGCGGCGCTTCACGCCCGCGAACGACGCCAGCCCCTCGCGCAGGCGCTCCGCATCGAGGGCCACCCCCTCGTGCCGCGCCGCACACCAGACCGAAGCCACGGCCGCCACGGAGTTCTCGATGTTGACCCAGCCCGGGACGCCGAGCGTGCAGTCGGCGATGACCCCGTCGGGCGTCACGATGTCGTAGCGGTAGTGCCCGCCCTCGAGCAGCCGCACGCGGGCGGCATAGAAGTCGCACGGCGTATCGAGCGCATAGCGCCAGACGGTGATGCCGGGATTGTCGATGCGCAGGTCGAGCCCCTGCTTGATGATGAGGCTGCCGCCCGGGCGGATCTGCCCGATGAACTGCGAGAAGGCCTCCTTCACGGCCTCGTGCGTGCCGTAGATGTCCAGGTGGTCGGCGTCGGCCGAGGTCACCACCGCCACGTCGGGGTAGAGACGCAGGAACGAGCGGTCGAACTCGTCGGCCTCGACCGCGAGGCGCGCCCCGCCGCCCAGCACGAGGTTGCTGTCAAAGTTCTTCGACACGCCGCCCAGGAAGGCCGAGCCGCCGCCCGTGAGCGCACGGTTGAGCCATGCCACAAGCGTCGAGGTCGTCGTCTTGCCGTGCGTGCCCGCCACGGCCATCACGTACTTCCCGGCGGAGAGGTGCCCGAGCATCTGCGACCGCTTCTCGATGCGGAAGCCGTGCTCGAGGAAGTAGCGGTACTCGGCGTGGTCGCGCGGAACGGCCGGCGTATAGACCACCATCGTCGTCGCGGGGTCGAGGAAGGCCTCGGGAATCAGCCGCACGTCCTCCTCGTAGTGAATGGCGGCCCCTTCGGCTTCGAGGGCCTCGGTCAGGGCCGAGGGGGTGCGGTCGTAGCCCGCCACGCGGCGCCCCTCGTGCAGGAAATAGCGGGCCAGGGCGCTCATGCCGATGCCGCCGATGCCCAGAAAATAGATATTTGCGTATTCCATCTCGTCAACTCTTTGCCGCTCGGCCGCAGCGCATGCGCCGCCCGGGCGGGGTCGGTTATTTTTTCTTCGTTTTCTTCGTCTGCTCCAGCACGCGGAGCACCTCGTCGACAATCGCATCCGCAGCCCGGGGTTTGGCCAGCTGCTCGATGTTGTCGCTCATGCGGCGCAGCGCCGCGGGGTCGGCGAGCAGCTCCTCGGCCCGCCGCATCGCCGTCGTGCGGCACTCGGCATCCGCCACCACCACAGCAGCACCCTTCGCCTCCAGCGCCCGGGCGTTCTTCGTCTGATGGTCCTCGGCCACGTTGGGCGAGGGGACGAACAGCACGGGCTTGGCAACCAGGCACAGCTCCGAGACCGTGCCGGCGCCGCTGCGCGAGACGACCAGGTCGGCCGCCGCGTAGGCGCAGTCCATGCGGTCGATGAAGGCCCCCTGCCAGACGTGCGGCGCGAGGTGTGCGGCCAGGAAGGCCTGCATCTCGCGCTCGTAATACTTGCCCGTCTGCCAGATCACCTGCACCGGGGCCTTGCCGCCGGTCGAGAGGATCCACGCCTTCATCATCTCGTTGAGCGAGCGCGTGCCGAGCGACCCGCCGACGACCAGCACCACGGGCAGCTCCTCCGTCAGGCCGAAGCGCGCGAGCGCCTCGCGGCGGTCGACACCCCCCTTCGAGAAACCGCCGCGCAGGGGGTTGCCCGTCAGGACGATCTTCTCCGCGGGGAAGAAGCGCTCCATCCCCTCGTAGGCCGTGCAGATGCGCGCGGCGCGGCGGGCCAGAATCTTGTTCGTCACGCCCGCATAGGAGTTCTGCTCCTGGATGAGCGTCGGTACGCCCATGCGCTGCGCGGCCCACAGCACCGGAGCGCTGGCATAGCCGCCGAAGCCGACGACAACATCGGCCCCGAAGTCGCGGATCGTGCGGCGCGCCAGCCGTATCGATCGCAGCACCTTGAAGGGGACGAGCAGGTTGCGCCACTCCAGCCGCCGCTGCAGCCCCGCGATCGGGAGCCCGACGATGCGGTAGCCCAACGCCGGGACCTTCTCCATCTCCATCTTGCCCTCGGCGCCGACGAAGAGCAGTTCGACCTCGTCGCCCAGCCGCCGTTTCAGCGCCTCGGCGACCGCCACGGCCGGGTAGATATGACCGCCCGTACCGCCGCCCGAAAGAATGACACGTATTGCCATTTCGTTATCTGTTTTTTTAACCTTTTTACCTTTTATCGGCCCGGCCGGCTGCCTGTCCGAAGGCCCGCCGCCGTCATCGGCCGCTCATTCCACCTCACTTGCCCTCACTCGCCCCAGTTGCCGCGGTCGAGCGAGCGGTAGCCCACCGCCTCGGCGATCTCCTGCGCCGTGATCCGCTCGCGGCCCGCCAGGTCGGCGATCGTGCGCGCGACCTTCAGGATGCGGTCGTAAGCCCGGGCCGAGAGCGACAGCCGCTCCATGGCCCGCTCCAGCAGCGCCGCGCCGGCCGCATCCGGACGGCAGTATTCGCGCAGCATCGCCGCATTCATCATGGCGTTGGTATGCACACCCTCCACGTCGCGGAAGCGCCGCTGCTGCACCTCGCGCGCCCGCACGACCCGCTCGCGGATCGCGGCGCTCGGCTCGCCCGGCTCCGCACGCGACAGCTCGGCGGGCGTCACGGGCGTCACCTCGACATGCAGGTCGATGCGGTCCATGAGCGGCCCCGAGATGCGCCCCATGTAGCGGTGCACGGCCCCCGGCGAGCAGGTGCACTCGCGCGTCGGGTGGTTGTAGTAGCCGCACGGGCAGGGGTTCATCGCCGCCACGAGGGTGAAGTTCGCGGGATACTCGACGCTGTAGCGTGCCCGCGAGACGACGATGCGCTTCTCCTCCAGCGGCTGGCGCAGCACCTCCAGCACGCTGCGGCCGAATTCGGGCAGCTCGTCGAGGAACAGCACGCCGTTGTGGGCCAGCGACACCTCGCCCGGCATGGGCGACTGCCCGCCGCCGATCAGCGCCACCTGCGACGCCGTATGGTGCGGCGCCCGGAAGGGACGCCGCGTCATGAGGTGTCCCGACCATCCGGCCTTGCCCGCCACGGAGTAGATCTTCGTCGTCTCGAGCGCCTCGTCGCGCCCCAGCGGCGGCAGGATCGTCGGCATGCGCCGCGCGAGCATCGTCTTGCCCGAGCCCGGCGCCCCGATCAGGATCACGTTGTGGCCGCCCGCCGCAGCGATCTCCAGCGCCCGCTTGGCCTGGGTCTGGCCGCGCACGTCGGCAAAATCCTCGGCATAGGGCGTTGCGGCGGCCACGTCGGCGACCGCCTCCCCGGATGCGAAGGGAGCCAGCGGTTCGGTGCCGTTGAGCAGGTCGCGCACCTGCGCGAGGCTTGCGGCCCCGTAGACCTCAACCCCCTCGACCACGGCCCCCTCGGCGGCATTCTCCACCGGGACGACCAGCCGCCGGAAGCCCGCCCGGCGGGCCAGAATCGCCAGCGGCAGCACGCCCCGCACGGGCTTGAGCGAGCCGTCGAGCGACAGCTCCCCGGCGAACATCGTCCCCTCGAGCGCCCCGGCGTCGATGCGTTCCATCGCGGCGAGAATCCCCACGGCGATGGGCAGGTCGAAGCCCGAGCCCTCCTTGCGCAGGTCGGCGGGCGCAAGGCTCACGACCACCTTGCGGCCCGACATCCGCTCGCCCGAGTTCTCGAAGGCGGCGCGGATGCGCTGCTCGCTCTCCTTGACGGCGTTGTCGGGCAGGCCGACCAGGTAGAGACCCAGCCCGCCGCCCGTAATGTTGACCTCGACGGTTACCGTCACGGCGTCGATTCCGACCACCGCACCCGCATAAGCCCTGACGAACATCGCTGCAAGGAATCAGAAGGGAGGCTCCTCGTCGAGCGAGGCCGAACTCCGGATATCGAACTCGCCGCCCATGGCGGAGCCCAGTCCCCCGCCCTGCGGCATCGGCGCGGCGTTCGAGCCGCTGGCGTAGTCGTCGTAGGCCTGCTGCGCATCGGCGGCCTGCGAGGGCGAGAGCATCGCGTCGTCCATGTCCGTGAAGCGCGCCTGCTCCTTGATGAAGCGCAGCGGAATGTCGCACACGGCGCCGTTGCGGTGCTTGGCCAGGATGATCTCGGCCATGCCGGCCGTCGGCATGCCGTCCTCGGTCGTCGTCAGGCCGTAGTATTCCGGACGGTGGATGAAGGCCACGATGTCGGCATCCTGCTCGATGGCGCCCGATTCGCGCAGGTCCGAGAGCTGCGGGCGTTTCGAGCCGCCGCGCATCTCCGTGGCGCGGCTCAACTGCGACAGGGCGATGACCGGGACGTTCAGCTCCTTGGCGATCGCCTTGAGCGTGCGCGAGATGAAGGCCACCTCCTGCTCGCGGTTGCCCTTCGAGTCCTGGTTGCCGGTCATCAGCTGGAGGTAGTCGATGATGATGATCTTGATGTCGTTGTGTATCTTCAGGCGGCGCGCCTTCGAGCGGAACTCGAAGACCGAGAGCGCCGGCGTGTCGTCGATGTAGAGCGGCGCCGAGGCCAGGGGCTTGGTCGCCGATTCGAGGTGGCGCCACTGCTCGGGAGTCAGGCGTCCCGACTTGACGTCGTTGCCCGAGAGGCCCGTCTCGGCGATGATCAGACGCATCATCAGCTGCACGGCCGACATTTCGAGCGAGAAGAAGGCCACGCCCTGCTCGTAGTTGACGGCCATGTTGCGGGCCATCGAGAGGACGAAGGCCGTCTTGCCCATCGAGGGGCGCGCGGCGACGATGATGAGGTCCGAGAGCTGCCAGCCCAGCGTCACACGGTCGATGGCCGTGAAGCCCGACGGCACGCCGTTGTAGGAGTTGGCGTTCTTCGAGGCCTCCTCGATCTGCTGAAGCGCCCGCGAGAGAATCTCCTTGGAGGACTGCACCGAGCGCTTGACATGCCCCTCGGCGACCTTGAAGATCTCGCCCTCGGCAAAGCCGATGAGCTCCGTCACGTCGGTCGACTCGTCGTAGGAGCGGCGCTGGATCTCCGTGGCCGAGCGGATCAGTTCGCGCTGCACGTACTTCTGGGCGATGATCTTGGCGTGGAACTCGACGTTGGCCGCCGAGCCGACCTTCTGCGTCAGCTGCGCCAGGTACGACGCCCCGCCGACCTTCTTGAGCTCCTTCTTGGCCTTGAGCCGCTCGGTCACGGTGTAGAGGTCGATGGGCTTGAGCTCCATCGACAGCTCCTCGATCGCCTTGTAGATGAGCCGGTGCTCCTCGGTATAGAAAGCCTCGGGCGTAATGTACTCCTGCACGGCGATGATGCTGTCCTTTTCGAGCATCAGCGCGCCCAGCACGGCCTCTTCCAGTTCGACGGCCTGCGGCGGCACGTTGCCGGCCGTCTCGGTCATCGCCTCGAATACCTCCCGGTTGCGGGAGGAGGGGGTATACTCTTTCGCCATTTCGTTCGATCAGTTTCGGACCTCAAAAGTACGGAAAATCGGACGAATTAAAAACGAATCCCCCAAATTAACGGATGAAAAAATCAACCGTGCCCCGGGCCCGCCGCCAGAGGGCATCCACCCCGGCACCGCGGCGCGCTTTATGGCGGATACCCGGCGGGGGTTCTCCCGGCGGCAGCGCTTCCGGCGGCGTTATTCCCGCGGCTGCCACGCCCGGTGGCCCAACATCACTTCCGGAAACCCGACATCACTCCCGGAGGCCCCGGCGTCTCGCCCGGCGGCACATCCGGCATTATACCCTGATGCCCGGGCCGCATCCGGACCGCCATCCGACGCCCGCCGCATCACTCCCGGAGGCCCAGTTCGCGGCGCGGAACGGCCAGCGCGGCGATGCTGACCCGGCAGCCGGGTGCGGCGCGCAGGATCTCGGCGGCGCACGAGAGGAGCGTCGAGCCGGTGGTCATCACGTCGTCGACCAGCAGCACGTGGCGCCCCGCGAGCCGCTCGGGACGGCGCACGGCAAAGGCCTTCTCGACGTTGCGGGCCCGTTCGCGGCGGGGCTGGCGCGTCTGACTTGCCGTGTTGCGCCGCCGCACGACGCTGCGGCGGTCGACCTCAACGCCCAGCTGCGCGGCGATCCCCTCGGCGATGTATTCCGACTGGTTGTATCCGCGCCGCAGCCGCTTGAAGGGGTGCAGCGGCAGCGGCACGACGACATCCACGTCGTCGTAGAGTCCGCCCTCGGCCAGGCAGGCACCGTACCACTCGCCCATCTCGCGGGCCGTGCGCCACGCCCCGCGGTACTTGAAGCCGTGGATCAGCTGCCGCCAGCCGCTCCCGTGGACAAAGAAGAGGAAGCCCGAGACCCGATGGAGGGGCACCAGCCCCCAGCACTTGCGGAAGACCGGGTTGTCGGCCTCGGCCCAGTAGCCCGTCAGGGGCGCCGTGGCGCGGCAGAGCGTGCAGACGGTGCGCTCGCCCCGCACGAGGGGTGAGCCGCAGACGGCGCAGCGCGCCGGAAAGAGGAGCGACACGAGATCGCCCCACAGTTCACTGAGGATCGACATTGACGGTGACCGCCACGGTGCGGTATTCGGGATTTTCCGTAAAGATCTTCAGCTCGGCGGAGAGCAGTTCGCGGGCCCGGGCCGAGGAGGCGCCGCTCTCGATCTTGAGCAGCAGCCCCACGAGGTATTCGCCGCGGATGCGGTCCACGGGCGGGGTCATGGGCCCCAGCAGCCGCCGGCCGAAGCGGGCGCGCAGGGCCGAGGCGAGGTGCAGCACGGCCCGCCGCAGCAGCTCCATGTCGCGGTGGCGGAGTTGCAGCGCCGTCAGCCGCGCATAGGGTGGGTAGAAGAAGGACTGCCGCTCGGCAAGCTGCGCACGGGCCATCGCCTCGTAGTTGCCCTCGACGACCTGCCGGATGACGGGATGGGCCGGGTCGGCCGTCTGGATGACCACCTCGCCGCCCGCGTCGCGGCGTCCGGCGCGGCCCGCCACCTGCGTCATGAGCTGGAAGGCCCGCTCGGCGGCCCGGAAATCGGGGTTGTTGAGCAGGTTGTCGGCATTGAGGATGCCCACCAGACCGACGCCCGCGAAGTCGAAGCCCTTGGTAATCATCTGCGTGCCGACCAGGATGTCCGTCTCGCGGGCCTCGAATGCGGCGACGATCTGCCGGAAGGCCCGTTCGCTCGTCACGCTGTCGCGGTCGAGCCGCTCGACGCGCGCCCGGGGGAAGATCGCGCGGACCTCCTCCTCGATCTTCTCGGTGCCGAAGCCCATCGGCACGACATCCGTGACGCGGCAGTGCGGGCACCGCTCGGGCACCGGCTCCGTGTGGCCGCAGTAGTGGCAGACGAGCCGCCCGCCCGCCTTGTGGTAGGTGAGCGTCACGTTGCAGTGCGGGCAGCGGGCCGTCCAGCCGCACGTCGTGCACTCGACATAGGGCGAGAAGCCACGGCGGTTCTGGAAGAGCATCACCTGCTCGCCGCGGTCGAGCGTCTCGGCCATCTTGTCGAGCAGCAGCTTGTTGAAGTGGGCGTGCCGCTCGCCGCGCCGCGCCGCGCGCAGCGTGTCCGAGACGAAGATGCGGGGCGGGCGGGCGGCGCCGTAGCGCTCCGTGAGCACGGCCCGGCCGTACTTCCCGCCCTCGGCGTTGAGCCACGTCTCGAGCGAGGGGGTGGCGCTGCCCAGCAGCGTGCGGCACCCGAGCAGCCGCGCCATCACCACGGCGCAGTCGCGGGCGTTGTAGCGGGGCGCCGGGTCGGTCTGCTTGTAGCTGGCATCGTGCTCCTCGTCGACGACGATCAGTTGCAGGTTGTGGATCGGCAGAAAGATCGCCGACCGCGCGCCGACGACCAGTTCGCCCCCCTCCGAGCGGTTCAGCCGCAGGTAGGTCTCCGTGCGGCAACGGGGCGTGAGTTTCGAGTGGTAGGCTGTGACGCGGCTGCCGAAGATGCGCTCCAGCCGGCTGATGAGTTGCGCCGTGAGGGCGATTTCGGGCACGAGCAGCAGCACGCCGCCCCCGCGGGCAAGCGTCTCAGCGATCAGGTGAATATAGATTTCGGTCTTGCCCGAGCCGGTGATTCCGTGCAGCAGCGCCGCGCCCTTTTCGGCATCGAAGGCGGCGCGCAGCGCCCCGAGCGCCGCCTGCTGGGGCGGTGTCAGCTCCGGAAGCAGGAAGTGCGAACCGCCCCGCTCTATTGTGCGTTCGTGCTCCGCGGAGCGCAGGTACCCCTTGCGGCACAAGGCCTGCAGGGCGCCGTAGTCGGCCCGCAGCAGGCGGCGTGCCACCTCGCCCGTCGAGATGCGGCGCTCGTCGCCCGCGGCGGCCACCTCGAGCAGCGCCTCGTACTGCCGCGGCGCCCGCCGTTCGAGGCGCTCGCACACTTCGTGCAGGCGCTCCTCGTCGCACAGCTCCGGCGCGAGCGACACATAGCACTCCGTGCGGGGGCGGAACTCCTCCTCGCTGAAGGCCTCCTCGGTCGCGGCCGAGGGTTTCATCAGCGACGGCAGCGCCACGCGCATCACCTCGCCGAGCGTACACAGATAGTAGGATGCGATCCACTCCCACAGCGCCATGCGCTGCGGCGTGAGCAGCGGCCGGTCGTAGAGTTTCCGCTGCACGGGCTTGACGCGCCCGAACGACGGCGGGGTTTCATGCACCCGCCAAACAAGACCCGTATAGAATTTGCGAACGCCGAACTGCACGACCACCGCCTCGCCCGCCCCGAGCGCCATCCCCTCCGGCACGGAGAAGGTATAGGCCGGCTGGGCCAGCGGCAGGACTATGTCGGCATAACGGGGCATCAGAGCTTGTTGAGCGCCTCGAAGCCCTTGCCGTAGACCCCCATGACCGAGCCGACGGTGATGAAGGCGTCGGGATCGATCGTCTTGACGAACTTGAGGATCACGGCCGATTCACGCTTGCGGCAGACCACCATGACGATCTTCGAGTGCTCCTTCGAGTACCAGCCCTGCGAGTCGATGAGCGTCACGCCGCGGTGGACATTCTGCGCGATGGCGTCGGCCATCTTTTCGTAGTCGCGCGTCACGATGAAGACCTGGCTCGACTGCTGGTTGCCGGCCATGATCATGTCAACGGTGTAGCCCACGACGGCCGTCATGACGTAACCGTAGATCACCGTGTCGATGTGGAAGCCCACGAGCAGCGTCGAACCGATGATGACGAAGTCCGAGTAGATCAGGATCTTGCCGTAGCTGACCGTGTGGTACTTGTTGATAATCATCGCCACGATGTCCGTGCCGCCCGTCGAGCCGCCCTGCGCGAAACACATCGAGATGCCCACGCCGGCGAGGATGCCGCCGAGGATCACCGCCAGGATGCGCTCCAGGTGGAGGAAGTCGCCGGCCGGCAGCACGTCCTGCCAGAAGTTCATGCCCACGGAGATGACGAAGACGCAGAAGATGGTCTTCACACCGAAGTTCCACCCCACGATGAAGCCCGCGATGAGCAGCAGGATGGCATTGAGCACGAAGACCATCGTACCGATCTGGATCGAGATTCCGATCTGTTCGAGGGCGTTGCAGACGACGAGCGAGAGACCCGCGGCGCCGCCGCCCGTACCCCGGACCGGCAGGATGCAGCCGATCCAGCCGAACGAGTAGAGCATCATGCCGAATGCCATCAGGAAATACTCCTTGACGGTCTTCAGCACCGAATCCGTAGAGATGGGTTTCATAATGTGACGGGGGGTTTAACGGTTATCTCTGCAAAGTTAAAAAAATTTCCCCTTGGTATGCGTTGCGCCCGGCCAATTTTTTTTCGAGCATCGCCAGCAGCTGTTCGTTGCGCACGAGGCCCCAGTTGCGGCCGTAGTGGTAGCGCGGCGGCGCCTCCGAGGCGAAGCGCTCGACGACCAGGTCGGGACGCAGGCGGCGCAGGATCTCGACGAAGAGGTCGAGGTATTCGTCTATCTCCCAGAAGCGGAAGCGCCCGGGGTCGGCGTCGTACTCGGCGGCCATCGGCGTATCGCGGAAGACCTGCAGCTGGTGGAACTTCACCGTCGTGAGCGGCAGCGAGTTGATCGTCGCGACCTGCCGGAGCAGCATCTCGTCCGTCTCGCCCGGCAGCCCGAGGATGAAGTGCCCGCCGACGGGCAGCCCCCGGGCGGCGGTCATCTCCACGGCGCGGCGGGCCGCGGCGAAGTCGTGCCCGCGGTTCACGGCGCGCAGCGTCGCGTCGGAGGTCGACTCGATGCCGTACTCGACGGCCACGTAGCGGTCGCGGGCCAGGCCGGCCAGGTAGTCGAGCTTCTCCTCGTCGACGCAGTCGGGGCGCGTGCCGATGACGAGCCCCGCGACGAGCGGGTGCGCCAGCGCCTCGGCATACAACTCCCGCAGCCGCGCAAGCGGTGCATGGGTGTTCGAGTAGGCCTGGAAGTAGACCAGGTAGCGCCCGGCCGTGCGGTAGCGCCGGCGGTGGAACTCGATCCCCTCCTCGATCTGCTGCCGGACACTCTTCGCCGGGGAGCAGTAGGAGGGGGTGAACGCTCCGTTGTTGCAGAACGTACACCCCCCGGTGGAGATCGTGCCGTCGCGGTTGGGGCAGCCGAAGCCCGCGTCGACGGAGAGTTTCTGCACCCGGCCACCGAACGTGCGGCGGAAATACCCCGCATAGGAGTTGAACCGCCGGCTGTCGCCCCAGGGATAGATCATTGCGCTACAACCCCCAGTCGGAGGCCTTGTAGGTATCCTTCGGGGCGTTGGGCACGTTCGAGAAGAAGGTATGCCCCGTCAGTTCCTCCAACTCCCGGATCGAATACATGTCCTTGGCCGACACCTGCTTGCCCTTGAGGTTGTTGTTGTGGCAGCGCACGAAGGCCGCGCACATCAGCTCGTCGGCCGAGCAGTCGAGCACCGACTTGCCCGTGCTGCCCGACTTGGTGCGCAGCACGGCGATGTAGAACATCGTGGGGCACGAGACGTCGTTGCGGCCGCCGAAGGAGATGCGCTTGGGCGAGGCCGAGTTGCCGTAGCGGTCGGTATACTTCTCGAAGTAGGTGCCGATGACCAGGTAGGTCGTGTCGGCGCACACCTTCTTGTCGATCCAGTCCTCGAGGATGTTCCAGCCGCCGCCTCCGGTATTGAAACCGCTCGAATACTGCGGGGCGATGTTCGAGTAGTAGAAGACCTGTCGGTTGATGGACGTCGAACGGGTCCGCTCGGCCGAACCGAGCATGTGGCCCTTGTTGCAACCACCGCCCGTCTCCTTGCTGTCATACTGGATGTTGGAAGGAATGTCGGGGTCCTGCCGGTAGGCGTTCGTGCGGTTGGCGCTGCCCTCGTAGCAGTCGTGGCGCGGCGCGGCGACCCACACCGGGCAGTGGTGCTCGGCGCTGAAGCAGACCGTGTAGTTGCGGGCCGCCCGGCCGTCGATCTTGAAGTCGGGGCACATGTGGTAGGCGTAGTAGTAGTCGCTGTTGCCCTCCTCCTCGGGCACGAGCTCCGGCCAGCCCGAGTGCTTCGTCAGCCCGGTCCCCGTACCGCCGCCGCTGTTCGCGGAGGTCGTGAAGCTTGCCGTCGCGCTCGAGTAGCTCTGCCCGCCGATCTCGGCGCAGAGTCGGTAGGTGTAGGTCGTCGAGGCCGAGAGTCCCGTCAGCGTGGTGCTCTTCTCGCCCGCGGAGGCCGAGACGGAGGCTTCACGCTCCGAGCCGCCCGAAGCCTTGTAGGCGAACCACACCTTCGAGATGCGCTCCGACCCGTCGTAGGAGAAGGAGCAGGTGACGGTTGCGCGGTCGGCAGCCACACCGCTGTGCGACGGTGAGCCGAAGACCGGCTCGTCGGGTGCGGGCTCCCCTGCCGACGCCTGGTTGACGACCACCGTGCGGTCGTCGGCCCCGGTGTAGGAGAGCGTGACGACGCCCGAGCGGGCCGCGCCCTCGTTGGTGCCGACCTCGAACGAGATCACGCCGTACTCCGCGTTGTCGAACGACGTGAGCCACGTCACGTCGCCCGCAGCCGTGACGTCGACACCCGCCGCGGGGTTGAGCACCTCGTAGCGGATCGTCTGCCGCCCGCCCGCGGCCGGCACGGAGAGGGTCGTCTCGCTGACGATCTCCAGCACGGGGGCGTCGCCCCCGGCGAGGGTCGCGAATTCGGCGCCGTCGCTCATGATGCGCGAGGCTCCCAGCTCGACATAGGCATGCACGCGGTAGCGGGTTCCCGGTACGAGGCCCGTCAGGCGGGCCGAGATGGCGTTGCGCTCGAAATCGGCGACCGTCAGCGTGCGGTAGTCCTCCGCCGCCTCGTCGGCCGGGCCGTAGGCAAAGCCCTTCACCAGACCGGGGTAGTCGTTCAGGGTGAAGAGGGCGCGGCTCGACACGTTGGCCGTCGTCTGGGTCACGTCCGTGACCTCGGGCTGCACGAAACGGAAATCCGCGGCGCCGTCCGTCTCCTCCTTGCAGGAGACAAAGGCCGCGGAGAGCGTACAAAAAATCAAGAAGAGAAACTGTTTCATACCTTGCGGTTATAGGGTTAGTAATTTCTGTTTTCGGAATCCATCCAGATGGTCACCGGGCCGTCGTTGAGCAGTTCGACCTGCATGTCGGCGCCGAAGACCCCCGTGGCGACGGGACGTCCGAGAAGTTCGGCTACCCGCGCGGCAAACCCTTCGTACAGGGGGCGCGACACCGCCTCGGGAGCCGCCCGCACGTAGGAGGGGCGGTTGCCCTTGCGCGTCGAGGCCTGGAGCGTGAACTGGCTCACGACGAGCACCTCGCCGCCCGTCTGCCGCACGTCGAGGTTCATGACCCCGGCCTCGTCGTCGAAGATGCGCAACCGCACGAGCTTTCCCGCCAGATACTCCGCATCCTCTGACGTATCTTCCAGACCGACCCCGACAAAGACCAGCAGGCCCGCACCCGTGCGGGAGTGGAGCCGGCCGTCGATGGTCACCGAAGCGTGTTTTACACGCTGGACAAGCATTCGCATCGCTTTCCGAAATTGGGGGATCAACGGTTTGCAAAGAAGGCCCACAGGACATCGCCCGCCGGGACGGGGGCCGTGACCGAGACCGGCTCATGCCGCACGGGGTGGTCGAACTCCACGCTGCGCGAATGCAGCGAAATGCCGCCGCCGGGCAGCGAGCGCCGCGCGCCGTACTTCAGATCGCCGCGGATCGGGCAGCCGACCGCCGCGAGCTGGGCGCGGATCTGGTGGTGGCGCCCCGTGAGCAGTTCGATGCCCAGGAGCGTATAGTGGTCCGAGACGCCGAGCGTCTCGTAGCGCAGCCGCGCCAACTTCGCATCGCCCTTCGGGGCCGTGAGGGCCCGCGAGCGGTTCGTGCGGGCGTCGCGCAGGATGTAGTGCTGCAGCTCGCCCGCCTCGGGGTCGGGCGTGCGTTCGGTCAGCGCCCAGTAGACCTTGCGGATGCGTCCCTCGCGCAGCATCTCGTTGAGCCGCACGAGGGCCTTCGAGGTCTTGGCGAAGAGCACCGCGCCGCTCACCGGGCGGTCGATGCGGTGCACGACGCCGAGGAAGACGGCGCCGGGCTTGGCGTCGCGCTGCTTGATGTACTGCTTGATCTGGTCCTCGAGGGCGCTTTCGCCCGAGGGGTCGGGCTGCACGAGGTCGCCGCAGTGTTTGTTGACCACCAGCAGGTGGTTGTCTTCGTAGAGGATGTCTTCGGGTGAGAACATGTCGAAAAAGGGCGGAAAACCGCCCGGATTACAGAACGAACGTAAAGGGCAGCAGCAGCGTGGCCGACGAAACGGCCGAGGCGGTGCCACCGCCGCTCATGATGACCCGCAGCGGCGAGCCCTGGCGGCGTTCGACGTCGACAAGCACCTGCCGGCACTGCCCGCAGGGGTAGCATTCGCGCTCGGAGGGGTCCGACGCGATGGCCAGCGTCTCGATCGGATCGTCGGCATAATTGGCCTGCGCGTAGAAGAGCAGCGTCCGCTCGGCGCACAGACCGGCGGGATAGACCTCGCTCTCGAAGTTGCTGCCGTGGAGAATCCGGCCGCTGCGCAGCCGGGCCGCAGCGCCCACACGGAATTTGGAATAGGTGGCATGTGCATGCTGCGTGGCACGCTCGGCCTCGCGGACCAGCTCCCGGTCGGCCGCGGAGAGCTCCGCAAGCGACGCGTAGTGCTCGTAATCAAATACAAACTGCTTTTCCATACTCCTTCGTTTTTGGGGTAAAGTTTTCAAAGATACGAAAACTTTTGGAAACAACCCCTCCGTAAGGCCATTTTTTTACTTTTTCACCCTTCGGCGGGCGATATTTCACACGCCGCAGCAGACCCGAAGCCCGTTTTATCGCAGGCGGCTCCACCGCATGGCGGAAAACGCGCAGCCCGAAGCTCGGGCGCAGACGAAAAATCCGCCCGGGCCCGAAGGCCCGGACGGAAAGGCTGCGGCTGCGGCGAGCCGCACGCAGGAGTTTCGGCGCAGCGGGGCACGCCCCGGGCTGCGGATGCGTCACTCGAGCACGAACTTCGTCTGCACGCTGTACTCCAGCCGGATGGTCTTGAAGTCGAGCGGCAGCTCCTTGGCCTCATAGTCCGCGTCCGCAAAGACGACGCTGCGCACCTGGAGCGAATTGCCGTAATAACGGGGCGTCACGTCGCTGTTCGGATCATAGATATAGAAGCAGCGGCCAACCTGCTGTCCGATCGCTTCGGCCAGCATCGCGGCCTTCTGCCGGGCGTTGCGGATCGCCTCGACGCGCACCTCCTCCTTCAGCTCGCGGATGCGCGAGTGCGAGACGCGCTCGATCGCAACCTCCGAGATGCCCAGCGCATCCAGCGCCTGCCACACGGCGACCACCTCGGCGGCAGAGCCCAGCCGCAGTTCATACCGGGCCGTTGCAACCGATGTCTTGCGCTTGAAGAACTCGCTCGAGAGGTCCGAGACCTTGAGCTGCGCGGCGACATCGACCCCCAGTTTCTTCAGCGCGGCGACCATCTCCCGCTGCTGCTGCTCGATGGAGATTTTGCCCTTCGAGTCACGCTCGTTGATCGTGACGGCGAGGTAGAATTCATCGGGTTCGATCTCCCGCTCGGCGCTGCCGGTCACCTGCACGTAGCTCGGATAGGTCTCGTTCGTCTGTGCAACGGCCCCGCAGGCGATCAGCGCCGCGGCAGCCAGCAAAATAATCCGTTTCATATCGTTTCGTTTTGGTTGGTTCTTCCTATCAAACGGCCGGCAGCGCAAAATAGTGTGTCCGTCGTCCGCCCAAACCCGCACCGCGGAATCAGCGGCGCACGAGCTTCACGACATTCTCCACGTGGTGCGTGTGGGGAAACATGTCGACCGGCTGCACGGCCTCGACCCGGTAGGCGGCGTTGAGCACCGCCAGGTCGCGGGCCTGCGTCGCGGGGTTGCAGCTCACATAGACGATGCGCTGCGGCGCGGCCCGCAGCAGCACGTCGAGCACCGGCTCGTCGACCCCGGCGCGCGGCGGGTCGAGGATCACGACGTCGGGGTGTCCGTTCGCCGCGACGAAGGCGTCGTCGAGCACCGCCTTCATGTCGCCGGCATAGAAGGCCGTGTTGCGGATGCCGTTCAGTTCGGAGTTGATCTTCGCGTCGGCGATCGCCTCGGGCACATACTCGATGCCCACGACGCGGCGGCAGCGCGCGGCGCAGAAGTTGGCGATGGTGCCCGTGCCGGTGTAGAGGTCGTAGAGCACCTCGTCGGGTTGCAGGTCGGCGAAGTCGCGCGCCACCTTGTAGAGCTCGTAGGCCTGCGCCGAATTGGTCTGGTAGAAGGACTTGGGTCCCACCTTGAAGCGCAGCCCCTCCATCTGCTCGATGATGTGGTCCTTGCCGCGGTAGCAGACCGCCTCGAGGTCGCCCACCGAGTCGTTGAGCTTCGTGTTGACGACGTAGAAGAGCGACGTGATCTGCGGGAAGGCCTCCGCAAGGTGGTCGAGCAGTGACGTGATGCGCGACCGGTCGTCGGCACCAAAGACGACGATGACCATCACCTCGCCCGTCGAGGCCGTGCGCACGATCAGGTTGCGCATCAGCCCGCTGTGCTCGCGGGCGTTGTGGAACGTGTAGCCGTGTTCCAGGCAGAAGCGCTTGGCCTCCAGCCGGATGGCGTTCGACGGCTCGGGCTGCAGCCAGCAGCGGCGGATGTCGAGCACCTTGTCGAACATGCCGGGGATGTGGAACCCGACGGCCGGTGCGGCCTCCAGCGCAGCCCCCGAGGCGACCTCCTCGCGCGTGAGCCAGCGGCGGTCGGCAAAGGTAAATTCGAGCTTGTTGCGGTAGAACTGCGTCTGCGCCGAGGCGAGGCAGGGGCGGATTTCGGGCAGTGAGACCTTGCCGATGCGCGTGAGCTGGTCGCACACCTGCTCGCGCTTGAAGCGCAGCTGCTCCTCGTAGGGGAGGTTCTGCCACTTGCAGCCGCCGCAGACGCCGAAGTGCTCGCAGAAGGGTTCGACGCGCAGCGGCGAACCCTTCACGTAGCGGACGACGTAGCCCTCCATGTAGCGGCGGCGCTTGCAGCGGATCTGCACGTCGACGACGTCGCCCGGCACGGTCATCGGCACGAAGACCACCACATCCTGCCAGCGTCCCATGGCCTTGCCCTCGGCCGCCAGCGTCGTTATCTCAAGCCCCTCGATCAGGGGATAGTTCGCTTTTTTTCTTGCCATCTGTTCCGGTTTTTCCGCAAAGGTACAACATCTCCGAAATTTACGGCACAAAACGGCCCATTTTTCCCGCCAGAACCGTCCGACGGCCGACCTACGCCCCTGTCAATCACAATCCGAAATTGAATTAAATACCTTTTTATCAATATTTTTTGCTTTTATTTGTTTTTATTTTTAAATTTGGCAAACAGTTTGAAACCACTTTTTCCAAACCTAAAAAACCATACGCCTATGAGAACACATCGTCTTACAACAATTAGTCTGTATTAATTAGCACGTTATCATCCCATTTAACATCATGCACGAAATCGAATGAAGTCGTTACTCCGACACTTCTGCTTTAGATAAAAGCATTAAAATTTTTAACACCCAAGATTATGTTCTCACCCATTCAACTGTTGTAACCACCAATTTGCTCTACTGCAATTGGGGATGGAACGGCACTTACAATGGATATTTTACTGTTTTGAATTCATGCTCTGTCGGAAGCGATGTTTATGTAAATCTTGGCATGATCATATCAATCGATGTAATTTAATTCAAAAATTATCATGAAAAAGCATTTAATCAATATATTGTGTGGCCTCGCATTATTGACTGCCTGCAACAGCGGGTCCGAAATTCCGACTCTGACACCGGAGGAGCAGATAATCCAGGAAACCATGGGCAATTTTGACGGCCCGGTCGACATGACCTCTTTCGTCAGCGACGTCCAGCAAAGTCTGTGGACGGTCGACAGACTGGATGTCAGCTATTCCAACGGAGAATTCGTAAGCAACGCCCTGTTCGACGGAGGCTCCGTCATCAACAGGATGATGCTCTTCCCCGACGGCACCGGCCGGATATTCTATCACCCGGACGATCCGCGGTATGAGCCGTTCTATGAAGAGATCGAATGGAGCGTCAGCGAAAGCCTGCCCAACACGATCGAACTCTACAACCCCCGCATCGAGCTGGAGGCTCCGACGGCAAACTACGACCAGCATGCCGCCCGCACGACACTCGAACTGCTCAGCTACAGGAAAGGGCTCTTCGTAATGAAGGGAATGCAGCCCTTCGCCTACTGGGGCGGCCGCACGTCGGACGGCATCTACTACGACTACTGTCTCATCTCGGGCAAGCTGGTGACCGACCGGGAAACGATCAACACCTACCTCGGCTACGCGGCATACGATCCCGATGTCGAATAGCCCGGCCACACCACGCCCCGGAGACACACACCGGCACACCACGCTCCGGAAACCCGGCCCGATACGGACGGCCGCCCCAGACAGGGGCGGCCGTCGGCGTGCTGCGGCGCCGGAACGGACCGGCACAAAGCGGGCGAAGAGAAAATCCGAAACGGGTATTTTCCCGCAAAAAATCGTATCTTTGTCCCAACGTACAAAAACGGCACAAAAGTCCGCAACATGAAAATCGCCTGTCTGCAATTCAATCCGATCCAGGAGAACACCTATGTCGTCTGGGACGACACGAACGAGTGCATCGTCATCGACGCCGGCAACTCCTCGCCGCGCGAGGATGCCGCGCTGGACAACTTCATCGCCCGGCACGGGCTGAAACCCGTCCTTGCGGCCAACACCCACGGACACTTCGACCACACGATGGGCGTCGAGCACCTCAAGCAGCGCTACGGCATCCCCTTCGCCCTCTCGTCGAAGGACCGGTTCCTGCTGGACAACGCCTCGGTGAGCGGGTCGGTCTTCGGCGTGAAGACCGGCGCCATGCCCTCGGTGGACCTCGATCTGGAGACGATGACGGAGCTGCGCTTCGGAAAGACGACCCTGCGGGTGATCCCGACGCCGGGCCACACGCCGGGCCACGTGGCCTTCCACGACCCGCAGTCGAAGGCCCTCTTCACGGGCGACACGCTCTTCCGCGAGTCGATCGGCCGCACGGACCTGCCGGGCGGCGACTATTCGTGGATCATGCGCTCGATCCTCGACCGGCTCCTGCCCCTGGGCGACGAGACGCACGTCTATCCGGGCCACGGACCCGAGACGACGCTCGGCCACGAGGCGCTCTACAACCCCTTCATCGTCGAGGTTCTCAACGAGGAGGTCAACTACCGCGACCGGTAAATCCGCCCCGCCGGACCCCGGCGGCACGCCCCGCACGGCGCCGCGGCGGCCCGGCCCACACACCAGCAAGATGAAAAGCCTGATCCACCGAATACTCTACCGCACGCTGCCGCTCGGGGGCTACCTCCGCGCCGTGAGCCGCCTGTTCTTCCTCTGGCAGCGCCTCGGCATCGGACGCCGCGCCCCCGCCACGGAGTACGTCTACCACCTCGCGTCGCTCGTCCGCAAGGGCGACGTCTGCATCGACATCGGCGCCAACCTCGGTTACTACACCCGCACGCTGTCGCGGCTGGTCGGGCCCGCGGGGCGCGTCCTTGCCGTGGAGCCCATGCCGCCCATGCTGGAGGTTCTGCGCCACAACACGCGCCGCTGCCGCAACGTCGAGATCCTCCCCTACGCCCTCGGCGAGGAGGAGCGCACCGTGCGCATGGCCAACGACTCGGCCTGCGCGACGGGCTACCTCGGCACGGGGCAGAACTTCGTCGACGAGCGCGGCACGGCCCGGGGCGTCGCCTTCGAGGCCGAAATGCGGCGCGGCAGCCGGCTCTTCGCATCGCTCGACCGTCTGGACTTCGTCAAGTGCGACATCGAGGGGTACGAGCTCCACGTCATGCGCGAGATGCAGCCCCTTCTGGAGCGCCTGCGCCCCGTGGTGCTCATCGAGACGGGCGGCGAAAACCGGCCGGAGATCATCCGCCTCTTCACCGGGATGGGCTATGCGGGCTTCACGCTCGACAACGGCCGCGAAGTGCCGCTGGCCGCCGGCTCGACGAAGGACATCATCTTCCGGCCGCAGTAAATCCGAAAAAACGACACAGCCATGCGCATCGACATCATCTCCTCGGTCCCCGACCTCATGACCTCGCCCCTGAACGAATCGATCCTCAAGCGGGCGCAGGAGAAGGGCTTTGCCCGAATCGTCGTACACAACCTCCACGACTACGCCCACGACCGCCGCAAGACGACGGACGACTATCCGTTCGGCGGCGAGGCGGGCATGGTCATGAAGTGCGAACCGGTCTTCGAGCTGGTCGAGAAGCTCCAGTCCGAGCGGCACTACGACGAGGTGATCTACACCTCGCCCGACGGCGTGCGCTACGACCAGCACGAGGCCAACCGCCTCTCGACACTCGAGAACATCATCATCCTCTGCGGCCACTACAAGGGCATCGACCACCGCATCCGCGAGCACCTCATCACGCGCGAGATCTCGATCGGCGACTACGTCCTCACGGGGGGCGAGCTGGCCGCCTGCATCATCGCCGACTCGGTCGTGCGGCTCATCCCCGGGGCGATCGGCGACGAGGCCTCGGCGCTGACCGACTCGTTCCAGGACAACCTGCTGGCGCCGCCCATCTACACGCGGCCCGCGGAGTTCCGGGGCTGGCGCGTGCCGGACGTGCTGCTGTCGGGCAACTTCGCCGAGATCGAGAAGTGGCAGGACGAACAGGCGTGGGAGCGCACGCGCCGCCTGCGTCCCGACCTGCTGGAAAAGTAAAAGGTGAAAGGTAAAAGGTAAAAGGTTCATGAAGTATTTTCTCATTGCCGGCGAGCCGTCGGGCGACCTGCACGGCGCAAACCTCATCAAGGGGCTCCGCAAGGCCGACCCCGCGGCGGAGTTCCGCTTCTGGGGCGGGGACCTGATGGCCGCGGCGGGCGGCGCGCAGAACCTCCGCAAGCACTACCGCGAGACGTCGTTCTTCGGCGTGGTGCAGGTGTTGCGCAACCTCGGCACGATCCGCCGCCAGATGCGCGAATGCCGCGAGGAGGTCGCCGCCTGGCAGCCCGACGTGCTGATCCTCGTCGACTACCCGGGCTTCAACATGAAGATGGCCCGCTGGGCCCATGCACGCGGCATCCGCACCTTCTACTACATCGCCCCGAAGGTCTGGGCCTCGCGCGAGGGGCGCATCCGCGCGCTGCGGCGCGACGTCGACCGCCTCTTCGTCATCTTCCCCTTCGAGTGCGACTACTTCCCGCGCCACGGCATCGAGCCCCTCTTCGAGGGCAACCCGCTGGTCGACGCACTGGAGGCACGCCGTGCCGCACTCCCGACACCCGAGGAGTTCCGCCGCCGCAACGGCCTCGACCCGCGGCCGATCATCGCCCTGCTGGCCGGCAGCCGCCGCTCGGAGATCCGCAAGAACCTCCCGCTCATGGCCCGCCTGGCACAGCGCTTCGAGGGCTGGCAGTTCGTCGTGGCGGGGGTGTCGTGGCTCGACCGCGCGCTCTACGAGGAGGCGGCCGCCGGAAGCGGCATCCGCTACGTCTGCGACCAGACCTACGAAGTGCTCCTTGCCGCCGAGGCCGCCGTCGTCACCTCGGGCACGGCGACGCTCGAGACGGCCTTGCTGGGCACGCCCGAGGTGGTCGTCTACCGTCTGCCGGCCATCGAGTACCGCTGCATGCCCCTTGTGGTGCGCTGCCCGTGGATCTCGCTCGTGAACCTCAACCTCGGGCGCGAATCGGTGGCCGAGGTGCTTCAGTCGAACCTCGACACGACGCGCGCCGAGCGCGAGCTGCGCGCGATCCTGCCCGGCGGCGAAAAGCGCGAACGCATGCTGGCCGACTTCCGGGAGCTGCGCACCGTCATCGGCGGCCCCGGAGCCAGCGACCGCGTCGCCGCACGCATGGTCGCTCTGCTGCGCGCCGAAAAGCCGGAAAAATAACCGTATCCGAACACCAGACAACGCCCATGACACAGCCTCTGAACGGTGCCTTTCCCGATACGAAACCCCACTACGCGATCCTCGACGGACTGCGCGGCGTGGCGGCCCTCGTGGTCGTCTGCTTCCACCTGTTCGAGGCCTACGCCACGAGCCACCTCGACCAGCGCATCAACCACGGCTACCTGGCCGTCGACTTCTTCTTCATCCTCTCGGGCTTCGTCATCGGATACGCCTACGACGACCGCTGGCGGCACCTCACGGCCGTGGCGTTCCTCAAGCGGCGCCTCGTGCGCCTGCACCCGATGATCCTGTTCGGGGCGCTGCTCGGCGGGGCGATGTTCTACGTGCAGGAGTGCCCCGTCTGGGACGTGGCGTCCGTAAGCCTCGGGGCGCTGGCTGTCGCCACGCTGCTCAACGCCCTGCTCCTCCCGGCACCCGTGGGGTGCGAGATCCGCGGGCTGGGCGAGATGTACCCGCTCAACGGCCCGAGCTGGTCGCTGCTCTTCGAGTACATCGCCAACCTCTGCTATGCGCTCTTCATCCACCGCCTGTCGACCCGCGCCCTCGCCGCGCTGGTCGCCGCAACCGGGGCCGGGCTGGCCCTCTACGCCACGCTCGGGCCGCTGGGCGACATCTGCGTCGGCTACTCGCTCACGGGCATGGAGTTTCTCGGCGGCATGCTCCGCGTGCTGTGCGCCTTCCCGGCCGGACTGCTCCTCTACCGTCTCTTCCGCCGCGGCGGGGCGCTCCGCATCCGCGGCGCCTTCTGGTGGTGCGGCCTGGCGGTCGTGGCGCTGCTCGCCGTGCCCCGCATCGGCGGGGCCGACGCCCGCTGGATGAACGGCCTCTACGACACGCTCTGCGCCGTCGCAGCCTTCCCGCTGCTGGTGTGGATCGGCGCCTCGGGCCAAACGACCGACCGCTTCACGGGAGGGCTGTGCCGCTTCCTCGGCGCGGTCTCCTACCCGCTCTACATTGTCCACTACCCCTTCATCTACCTCTACTACGGATGGGTGAAGCGCGAACAGCTCACCTTCGGCGAGTCGCTGCCCGGAGCCGCGGCGCTCGTCGCGGGGTGCCTGCTGCTGGCATGGGTCAGCCTGAAATACTACGACATACCGATCCGCAAACGGCTCACGGAGTGCCTGCTCGGGCGCTCCGCCCGGCCGGCGGGTCCGAACCATACGACAGCATGAAGATCATCTGCATCGCACGCAACTATGCGGCGCACGCCGAAGAGCTGCACCGCGCCGTCGGCGGCGGCACCGCCCGCCCGGCCGAGCCGGTCTGGTTCCTGAAGCCCGACACGGCGCTGCTGCGCAACAACGCCCCCTTCTACATCCCCGCCTTCTCGCAGCAGGTGGACTACGAATGCGAGCTGGTCGTGCGCATCAACCGCGTGGGCCGCGCCATCTCCGAGCGCTTCGCCCACCGCTACTACGACGAGGTGGGGCTCGGCATCGACTTCACGGCCCGCGACCTCCAGCGGCAGGCCATCGCCGAGGGGCTGCCGTGGGAGCGCTGCAAGGCCTTCGACCACTCGGCGGCCCTCTCGCCCGTGTTCATCCCGTTATCGGATCTGGGCGGCGACATCCGCCGCCTGCACTTCACGCTGGAGGTCAACGGCCAGGTGCGCCAGCGCGGCGACACGTCCGAGATGCTCTTCGACGTCGACCGGCTGATCGTCGCCGTGTCGCAGCAGATGACCCTGCGCATGGGCGACCTGCTCTACACCGGCACCCCGGCGGGTGTCGGGCCCGTTCGTGCGGGCGACAACCTCCGCGCCACACTCGAGGGGCGCGAACTGCTCAATTTCGACATCCGCTAACATCCGAACACCATGCTGCTGCACGAAAAACTCCGCTCCCGCCGCCTGCTGCTCGCCTCGCAGTCCCCGCGCCGCCGGGAGCTCATGACCGCCTGCGGCCTGCCCTACACCCTCGCCCCGAAATACGACTGCGAAGAGCACTACCCCGCGGCACTGCCCGCCCGCGAGGTACCGGTCTTCCTCTCGCGCCTCAAGAGCGAAGCCTACCCCGCGCCGCTCGCCGCCGGGGAGATCCTGCTCACGGCCGACACGGTGGTCGTGCTCCGCGACCGCGTGCTGGGCAAGCCCGCCGGACGCGACGAGGCGCTGGCGATGCTCCGCGCCCTCTCGGGCCACCGCCACACGGTCGTCTCGGGCGTCACGCTCCGCACCGCCGCCCGCATGCACACCTTCGCCGTCGAGACCGACGTCTGGTTCCGCCCCCTGACCGACGAGGAGACCGTCTACTACGTCGACACGTTCCGTCCCTTCGACAAGGCCGGCGCCTACGGCATTCAGGAGTGGATCGGCTACGCTGCGATCGAGCGCATCGACGGCTCGTTCTACAACGTCATGGGGCTGCCCGTACAGCGGCTCTACACCGAACTGGATAAATTCACCGACCTGTTATAACCCTATGAAAAGAACCTTGCTGACACTGCTGGCGGCGCTGACGCTGCTGCCCGCCCTCGCCGACGAGGGCATGTGGCTCCCGAGCCTCATCTCGACGCGCATCAACGACATGCGCGCCAAAGGATTCCGCCTCACGGCCGAAGAGATCTACTCGATCAACCGCGCCTCGATGAAGGATGCCGTCGTACTCTTCGACGGCGGCTGCACGGGCGAGCTGATCTCGGCCGAAGGGCTGCTGCTGACCAACCACCACTGCGGCTACGACGCCATCCAGGCCCACTCGTCCGTCGAGCACGACTACCTGACCTACGGATTCTGGGCCCGCACGCGCGCCGAGGAGCTGCCCAACGAAAAGCTGAACGTGAAGTTCCTCGTCAGGATGGAGGAGATCACCGACCGCCTCGCGGCGGGCGAGACGGCCGCGGAGATCATCCGCGCGGCCGAGGCCGAAGGGACGGGCTACCGGGCCTCGGTCGAACAGATGTACTACGGCAACCAGCAGTTCCTGTTCGTCTACGAGCAGTTCGACGACGTGCGCCTCGTGGCGGCGCCGCCCTCGTCGATCGGCAAGTTCGGCGGCGACACCGACAACTGGATCTGGCCGCGCCACACGGGCGACTTCTCCCTCTTCCGCATCTACGCCTCGAAGGATAACAAGCCGGCGGCCTACTCGCCCGACAACGTCCCCTACCGGCCGAAAAAGCACTTCACGATCTCGACGAAGGGGGTGCACGAGGGTGACTTCACGATGATCTACGGCTTCCCGGGCAACACGCAGGAGTACATCCTCTCGGATGCCGTGGCCTACATTGCCGAGCGCTCCGACCCGGCGAAGATCGCCATCCGCGACGGACGCCTCGCAATCATCGCCGCCGCCCAGGCGAGCGACCCCGCGCTGCGCATCCACTATGCGGCCAAGCACGCCGCCATCGCCAACGCCTGGAAGAAGTGGCAGGGCGAGGTGCTGGGCCTCACGCGCCGCGGCACCGTGGCCTCGAAGCGCGACTACGAGGAGCGCTTCACCGCTTGGGCCGCGGACAAACCCGCCTACCGCGACGTCGTGCGCGACCTCAAGGCCGAATACGCCCGCGTCACGGAGCCCTACTTTGCCCGCGAGATCACGCTGGAGACGCTGCGCTCGCTGCCGGCGAAATATTCGGATGCGGAGCGCGCCGCGGAGCTCTTCGCACGGTGCGAGCCGACCGAACGGGCCCTCTACCGCTACCTCTTCGGTCAGTACGCCGAGCGCTGCCCGGCACAGTACCAGGTGCCGGAGTTCCTCGACGGCGTGGCGGCGGCCGGCTCCGTCGAAGCCTTTGCCGACCAGGTCTTCGACGAGGTCTGGCAGGGCGGCGCAACACCCCTCTCGGACTCGCTGCGCGCCGGCGTCACGCGCATGACGAAGCACATCGGCTGGCTGCTCGGCACCGACGCCCTGCGCAACCTCAACAGCCGGCGCCTGAACGAGCTCTACACGCTCTACATCCGCGGGCTGCGCGAGTGGGACACCATGCGGGCCTTCTACCCCGACGCCAACCTCACGCTTCGCGTGGCCTACGGCTCCGTTGCCGGCTATGAGTACGCCGACGGCGAGTACCACACGCCGCAGACGACCCTCGACGGCATCATCGCCAAGGACAACCCCGAAATCTACGACTACGACATTCCGCAGCGGCTGCGCGACCTCTACGCGACGAAGGATTACGGACGCTGGGGCGTCGAGATCGACGGCCGCCGCACGGTGCCGGTCTGCTTCCTGGCGACGAACCACACGACGGGCGGCAACTCCGGATCGCCGGTGCTGAACGCCCGCGGCGAGCTCATCGGCCTGAACTTCGACCGCACGTGGCGCTCGACGATGAGCGACATCGCCTTCGACCCGACGATCTGCCGCAACATCGCCGTGGACATCCGCTACGTGCTGTTCGTCATCGACCGCGTCGGCGATGCCGGGGAGCTCATCCGGGAGATGACACTCCGCTGACATGCCGCCCCGCCCAATGCGGGCGGAGGGCAGCCAGGCGGGCCAAACGGCCTTTCCGACCGATACGACGGGACCCTTTGCGGGGTCCCGTCGCTGTTTCGGAGCTATTTTTTCGGGATTTTGGCAGAAAAATTTTGCGAATCACAAAATAGTATCTATATTTGCACACCCGAATTACAAATCGGCCATAGAGGCCCAGGTGGTGAAATTGGTAGACACGCTACTTTGAGGGGGTAGTGAACAATTGCGTTCGTGCAAGTTCGAGTCTTGTCCTGGGCACTGAAAACCGCGTCAGACAAAAGTCTGACGCGGTTTTTTATTGTTCCCATCCGCGACGGAAACGGTCCGGACACGAAAAACCGGCTGCCGGAACGCACGGGTACTCCGACAACCGGATTAAGGAAAAGAGAATGAAAAAACCGGTGTGCGGACCGGCCCCCCGGCCTCCGCACACCGGATGCCGTTATTCGACCACCTCCGCGTCGACGAATCCGTCTCCGCCCGACCGGCGGAGCTCCCTGTTGATCCGACGCCAGACAAACGCCAGCACAATCCGGAAAATTCCGTAAAAGATAAAGGCCGTACCGACGCAGGCAAGGATAAAGATTCCTCCGTAAAGAGGCGCAGCCAGAAAAACAAACGAACAGATCAGGCTCAGGATATTGCAGGCAAGCAGCCAGCCCCATCCCGTTCCGCGGAACGGCGCCAGTGCGCACGATTCGCAGATGCCGAGCACGGACTGGAACAGCATCCAGAAGCCGACGACATAGATCAGCAGCGTCGTAACCAGCGGCAGGGGCAGCAGCATCAGCCACACGCCAAGCAGCACCTCGATCAGTCCCCGGGCCAGGCTCCAACCCCACGTATCGTTCCAGTTGCGGTTCGCCACGGCCCACGCGATGTTGAAAATACCGCCGACAACCAGCACCGAGATAAAGAAGACCGTCAATACCGCCAGCGAATCCGCCGGGACGACAACACATGCGACTCCGGTCGCAATACCCAATACTCCGACGACAAGCGAAACCCACCAATACCTGAAGAGATTTCCTGTCCGATCCGATTTCCGTAACATGGCATTTCCGTTTTTAATCACTTCACCGCAAAGGTAATTCCGCGACGGAGACATTGTATTGCCGCACACGGCACAAAAATATGCAATATTTCGTTTTTTTACCCCTTTTGACCCCCGAACATGCCGCAGCCGGAAGAACCCGTGCCGGACAATGCACACACCCGGAATGACGGCCGGCAGGCCACGGCGGAAACCGCCCCGGCCGGAAGCGTGCCGCATGCGACACGCCGCCGGTAAAGGGGACGGGTCACTGCTTCCCGGAGCACTCGCGGACGATCTTCATGAACTCATCGCCCGTGATCGTCTCCTTCTCCACCAGGTAGTCGGTGGCGCGGCGCATGATGTCAGGGTGCGCCGAGATGATCTCCCGGGCCTTCGCATGCGCCTCGCGGATCAGCCGCAGCACTTCGGCATCGACCTCCGCAGCCGTCGCGCCGGAGCAGACCGTCGACGCATCCCCGCCGAGATAGGCATTGTTGACCGTCTCGAGCGCCATCATGTCGTAGCGCTCGCTCATGCCGAAACGCGTAACCATCGCCCGGGCCAGCCGCGTGGCCTGCTCGATGTCGTTCGAGGCGCCGGTCGTGACCGTCCCGCAGACGAGCTCCTCGGCCGAACGGCCGCCCGTCAGGGTGACGATGCGGTTGAAAAGGCTCTCGCGGCTCTGCAGCAGCTCCTCCTCGTCCTCGACCTGCATCGTATAGCCCAGCGCTCCGGAGGTGCGGGGGATGATCGTAATCTTGTGCACGGGTGCCGAGTGGCTCTGCATCGCGGCAACCAGTGCATGGCCGATCTCGTGGCAGGCGACAAGCTGCTTGTCGGAGGCGGAGACGAGCTTGTTCTTCTTCTGCGCCCCGGCGATCACGGTCTCCACGCTCTCCTCCAGATCGGCCGTCGTAACCTGCTTGCGCCCCATGCGCACGGCCCGCAGAGCCGCTTCGTTGACAATGTTCGCCAGTTCGGCACCCGACGACCCGGCCGTGGCGCGCGCCACGATCCCCAGGTCAACCTCCTCGTGCCGCACGTGTTTGAGATGCACGCCGAGAATTGCCTTGCGTCCTTCGAGGTCGGGCAGCTCCATCTGAATCCGACGGTCGAAGCGCCCCGGGCGCAGCAACGCCTTGTCGAGGCTCTCGGGACGGTTCGTCGCAGCCAGGATCACCACACCCTTGCGGCCGTCGAAGCCGTCCATCTCGGTCAGGAGCTGGTTGAGCGTCTGCTCGCGTTCGTCGTTGCCGCCGTAGGCGCCGTCGCGCCGCTTGCCGACGGCATCGATCTCGTCGATGAAGATGATGCAGGGAGCCTTTTCGCCCGCCTGCTTGAAGAGGTCGCGCACCTTGGCCGCGCCCATGCCGACGAACATCTGCACGAACTCCGATCCCGAAATGGCGAAAAACGGCACCTTCGCCTCTCCGGCCACGGCCCGTGCGATGAGCGTCTTGCCGGTTCCCGGGGGGCCCACCAGCAGGGCGCCCTTCGGCAGCGTGGCTCCGATCTCGGCATAGCGGGAGGGATCGTGCAGGAAATCGACAATCTCGGTCAGCGTCTCCTTCGCCTCATCCTGCCCGGCCACGTCGGCAAACGTGGTCTTCACGTCCGACTCGGCATAGATCCGGGCGCCGCTGCTGCCGAACGAGAGGAAGTTGCCGCCGCCCTGCATGCGTGCCTGCATGCTCCGGCCGATCTGCCGCCAGATAAGGTAGAAGGCCAGACCGGGCAGCACCCACATCAGCACGAAATTGAGCACGGGGGAGTTCTGGCGGGGCACGCTCCGGTTGAAGGCGATCCGTCCGTCAGAATTGGGGCTCTCGGCCTTCAGCAGACGGTCGACCAGCTCGGGATCGCCGATCTCACCGGTCTGAAAGGTCTGCGTCTTGTCCCCCTCGCCCTTGGCGCTGAAATAGATCAGGCCGTTCTCGATCATGACCCGTTCGACCAACCCGCTGTCCACCTTGCCGATAAAGGTTCCGTAGTCGGTCTCGATGATCCGGCGGCCCGAAAAGTTCGGGAAGATCAACCCGTTGAGGAACAGGACGATCAGCACAACCCACAACAGGCCTGCATAGGGATTGCTTCGGGGCGGCGTCGGAGTTCCGTTGTTCTGTTGCTCCATAATTGTCATCTTTTTCGGGCAAAAATCGCGATTTTCCACTATTCGCCGCTTACCGGATTATCCCCAAAGATGTGCAAAGATTCTCCAAAACGGCATCACGGGGAGACCGCTCACAGCCCGGACATCCCGCAAGCGGGCACACGGACCGACTACCGCAACTCGAACTCCGCCGTCTTCACGTTTTTTGAATCGGGGCCGCACATCACGCTGAAGACGCCCGGTTCGACGACGTAGCGCAGATCGGCGTTCCAGAATCCCAGCTCCGCCGCCCCCAGGGTGAAGACGACCTCGGTCTGTTCGCCGGGCCGGAGGAGCACCTGACGGAACCCGCGCAGCTCCCGCACGGGACGGGTCACGGAACCCACGTGATCCCGGATGTAGAGCTGGACGGTCTCCCGACCCGTGCGGTGACCGGTATTCTTGACCGTGACGCGGACCGTCACCGGCTCGTCGAGCCGCCACTCCCGCTTTTCGAGGGTCGGCGTGCCGATCTCAAAGGTCGTATAGCTCAATCCGAAGCCGAACGGATAGGCCGGTTCAAAGTCGATGTCCTGGTAGGAGCAGGTATAGCCTCCCGCCTTGCTCTCGGGGCGGCCGGTGCTTTTGTAGTTGTAGTAAATGGGAATCTGTCCGACGTGTGCCGGGAAGGTCATCGGCAGCTTCCCGGAGGGATTGTACTCCCCGGAGAGCACGTCCGCAATGGCGTTCCCGGCCTCCGTCCCGAGCCACCAGGTGAGCAGCACGGCGTCGGAATGGGCGGCCGCCCCGTCGAAAATCATCGGACGCCCGCCCATAAGCAGGGTGATGACCCGTTTGCCGCACCCCTTCAGGGCGCGGATCAGCTCCTCATGCTGCCGCGGGATGGCGATGTCGGCCTTCGACCGGGCCTCGCCGCTCTGGAAATAGCGCTCCCCCACGGCAACCACCACGACGTCAGCCCGCCGGGCGGCTGCCAGCGCGGGCGCCAGATGCAGCCGGTTGGTCTCCAGATCGTACCCCTCGGCATAGAGGACCTTCGCTCGTCCGTACCGGGCCTCGAGCCCCTCCCGGACGGTCACCACCTCCTCCACCGCCCCGTCGGAGGCCCAGATGCCGCGCATGTCGATGCGCGAGTCGGCCAGGGCCCCGATCAGCGCAATGGTCCCCGTGAAACGGTCCAGCGGGAGGGTTTCGCCGTCGTTCTTCAACAGGACGATCGACCGCACGGCGGCCTCCCGTGCAAGGCTCCTCAACGAATCGCAGAGAACAGTCCGGGCCTCCCGCTCCGGATCGCAGTAGCGGAACGGATCGTCGAAAAGGCCGAGCTGAAACTTTTTCAGCAGGATGCGCCGCACGGCATCGTCGATGCAGGCCTCGGCGACCTCGCCGTCCGCGACCAGTCCGCGCAGCCGGGAGACGTAGGCCCGCGACTCCATGTCCACATCGCAGCCGGCCGTGATGGCGGCCCGGGCGGCATCGCGCAGATCGGCCGCATAACCGTGCGGCACCATCTCGCCGATCGAGCCCCAGTCCGAGACGGTCAGCCCGTCGAATCCCCATTCGCCCTTGAGCAGCGTGCGCTGAAGGTATGCGTTGCCCGTGGCCGGGATGCCGTTCAGGTCGTTGAATCCGTTCATGACGGAGCCAACGCCGCTCTCGACGGCAGCCCGGAAGGGCGGCAGGTAGGTATCGTGCAGCGTCAGGAGCGAGAGGTCCGTCGTGTTGTAATCCTTGCCCGCAATGCAGGCTCCGTAGGCGGCGAAATGCTTGGCACAGGCCATCACCGTCGTGACATCCGCCAGCGAGCGGCCCTGAAACCCCTCGACCCGGGCCCGGGCGACGAGCGATCCGTACCAGGGGTCCTCGCCGGCCCCCTCCACGACCCGCCCCCACCGGGCGTCGCGGCTGATGTCCACCATCGGGGCGAAGGTCCAGTGCACCCCCTGGGCCGCCGCTTCGCGCGCCGCACCGGCAGCCGTGCGCCGCATGAGGTCGAGATCGAAGCTCGACGCCTCGGCCAGCGGCACGGGGAAGACGGTCTGCATGCCGTGGATGACGTCGAGCCCGAACAGCAGCGGAATGCGCAGCCGCGACTTCATGGCGTGCTCCTGAAGCCTGCGGGTCCGCTCCGCCCCCCGGATGTTGAGCATGGAGCCCACCAGCCCCTTTTCGATTTGGACGATCTTGGTCGTGTCGTCGATGACGGGGCCCGTCGCCTGGCCGTTGCCCGTATACTGATTGAGCTGGCCGATCTTCTCCTCCAGCGTCATGAGCGACAGCACGGAGTCAACCTTGCGGCCGTAGGGCTCTCCGATCTCCACCTCCCGGAAGGCACTTCCGGCCGAACATCCGCACAGGAACAACGACAGCGCACACGCAATGGTTTGAATGGGTCTCATGGTTTCATTCTGATTCTTCACAAGGCAAACGTCATTCGGAGTGCGCGGCGAGGCGGCCTGATCACCGGGGCCCACGCCACGAAGCGGCCGTGAGCGCCCCTTTTCGTCCCGGGCCGGCACCGCCGCAGCCGAATGATCCATGAAAGATAATCATTCAGAATGGATTTCCGTCCTTTTTCACCGTCCGAAAAAACGACACGTAAGTATACCATCCGCTGTTCCAACACGTTAGGAGCTCAAAAAAAAAAAAAACGACAGTCCGCGACCGGAGGAACGTCTGACAGGACATCCAGACCGGGCAAAAGGGGCCGATTCCGCAGAATCGACCCCTTTTCAGCCAACCTGGCTGCCGGCGCCGCACTACCACGTCATCCCCCGCGTCACCGTATCACCACGTCACCGCACGCTCACCTCGTCGAGGAAGAACCACGAGGGGTGTCCAACGCCGTAGTGCCACGACGGGCAGTTCTTCGTTCCGACGATGTCGATGCGCACATACCGCGCCCGGACGGGTTTGTCGCGCCGGAAGGTCGCCTGCACGAACTTGACCTGCGGGGAGCGGTCCTCGGCAAAGGCCTGCTCGCCGAAGGGCTCGTAGGCGGCGTTGTCGCACGAAAGCGAGCAGGAGACCCGCTCGGGCAGCAGAATCCATGCCCCGAGCTGGTGCAGGAAGTCGCACTCGACCTCCGACACCTCCTTCTCCTCCCCGAGGTCGATGAGGAAGCTGCCGTCGCGCCCCTCCCAGCCGACCCAGCTCTCGACATAGGTCGTGCCGCCGAAGAGTCCGTCGGTCAGCGCCGTCTCACCCAGCTGCACGTATTTGGGCGACGGAGCCTCGATCCACACCACCCGGGCACCGTGCGCCAGATCGGGCCGCCGCGTCCTGTCGGGCATGTAGCGCACACGGTAGAGGCGGCAGTACTCCTCGGGCGTATTGCGCCGCTCGTTGATGATCGGAATAGCGAAATGACGGCAGCGCTCCTCGAAAAGCGCAAGCCGGGCCGCCGTGGCGGCGGGGTCCGGCACCCCTTCGGCACGGTCGATCTCCAGCTCGGAGTACTGGAGCGGCAGGCGCGAAAGGCGCACGCGGTCGAGCAGCACCGAATCGTCGGCCACGGCCGCCTCGGCCAGGTCAAAGAGTTCGTTATAGCGCCGGCGGCAGTTGCCATTGAGCATGCCCTCCTTGTGGGTCACCGGCGAATCGTAGATCCAGAGCTCCTTGCCGCTGGCCAGCAGGCCCCCTTCGAGCAGCTTCTCGTACTGGTAGATATGGGGCGCCGCCGCACCGTAATAGCCGCGCATGAAGGAGCGCATGAGCGAGTCGCTGTCCAGATCGGGATTCCACATCAGCTTGCTCACCATGTAGGCCCGCATCTCGGGGAAGCAGCTGCCCCGCTCGCCGCCGATCTGCGAGAAGTGCATCGTCACGTGGTTGCGGCGGAAGAGTTGGATGTTCTTCTGCAGGATCGGGAAGTTGGGGAAGGGCGAGAGCATGTTGTCGAAATTGATGCCGTAGTCCCAGACGAAGAGGTTGTCGCTGATGGCCGACCACCCCTCCAGCGCCCGCACGAAGTCGCGGCCCGAGGCGTTGTCCGTCAGGGGCACCTCGCGCTTGCAGTCAATGTCGCAAAGCATGATGTTGACGTTGGGCCGCGGCTTGACATGTTTGGGCGGGTGCATCGTGTAGAGGTAGGCCAGCGTCGAAAACTCCTTGTCGGGGAAGCGGTCGGCCAGCCGGTTCAGGAAGTGGATGAGGCTACCCGACGGCCCGCCCTCGCGCTCATCGAGCGCCCGGCACGCGGGGCAGGTGCAGTTGGTGAAGTTGCCGTCGTTCTGGCTCACCGAGATCGTGTGCATCCCGGGGTTGGCCCGGAAGATCGAGTCGATCTTCGTGCAGACCACCTCGAAGAGCTCGGGATTGGTCAGACACCACTGGCTCGCCTTGCCCGGACGCCGCTCGCCGTTGATGAAGGCGTAGTATTCGGGGTGGCTCCGACCGTAGACCTCCGACGGCAGGATGCGGTCGAAGGTGTGGACCCAGTAGCCGCCGGCGAAGGTCTCCTGCGGCTCCTCGAAGCGGAACCAGTCGCGGTAGAAGGGTTCGGCCATCGCATAGCACTGGCTCTGCCGGTAGCGGAATGCCGGATTCTCGGCGTGATCCAGTGCGGGGATCGTCACGTCGCGGCTCCGGGTCAGCCGCCAGGCGTTGTTTCCGTAGCAGGCGACGCCGAGGTACTGCTCCAGCAGGGTCACCACGCCGTAAATGGTCCCCTTGCCGCCTCCGTCGGAGATCATCAGCCGCCCGTCGCGGGTCTTCAGCCGGAAGCCGTCCTCGGTCAATCCACGGGCATCCCCGGCGCCGAGGACAATGTCGCCGCGACGGGGCTTTCCCGGCGCCACGACGGGCAGCCGCGCCCCGCTGATGCGTCCGACGAGCTCCTGCAACAGCGCCGCCGCCCGCATGTCCACCGAATCGGCCGGATCGGCGACAATCCGCGCCACGGCCTTTCCATGCCTTACGATACGCACCTGCGCCGCCGACGGGACCGCCGCAGCCACCAGGCACAAGGCGCACAACCAGTGTACGATCTTCATATCCTGCAATATTTTGGGTTAAAGTTCGGATTCCGACAAGCGGTTTCCGTAAGGCAAGTTAGCACATTGCCGCGAGAAATCACAAAAAGGAGCCATTTTTACGATAAGTCGCCGGCCGGTCGGCAATACAATCGGCTACACCTTGCCTGAATCGGCATCCGAAACCCGGAAACGGCACAAGCCCCTGTACCATGCAGACAAAACAAAAAGGGAAGAGTCGCAAGATTCTTCCCTTTTTTTCTGGAGCGGAAAACGGGACTCGCACTCGCGCTGCGCGCAAGTAATGGCCGCGATTCGTTATTGACACCCCCGGCCCCTGAAAGGGGCGCCTTGAGGTCGCGGGCGTCGAATCCCGTTCCCCCCCCCGAAAAACAAAAAGGAGAATCTTGCGATTCTCCTTTCTTTTGCCACTCTTGCCTCTCTGGAGCGGAAAACGGGACTCGGACCCGCGACCTCAACCTTGGCAAGGTTGCGCTCTACCAACTGAGCTATTTCCGCATGACGTCTCCGAAACCTGCGCTTCGGGACTGCAAATATAGAATGAAAATTCGTTCCTGCAAAATTTTCGATGAAAATAATACGTTTTCCGAACAGAAAAGTTTCATCCGACCTCCCAAACCGAAAAAAAGGCCGGCCGACACAAAAGGTCGACCGGAACAAAAACGGCACTCCGGAAAAACCGGAGTGCCGTTTGTTTGCGGAATCGCGCCCTTCGCGGCCGCGTCCTTCTCTCCATCGGGGCAAAGCCCTCCCGGGCGGAAGCTGTCGCGCGCCGCTGCGGTCCGGCGACCCGATCAGCGCACCTTGAAATCCTCGTCGGCGCGGACCGGGATGGGCAGCGAAGCGTAGTAACCGCTTTCGAGCTTGTCGCGCACCGACTTGAAGGCCTCGAGCGTGAAGTTGACGTCCTCGAGCGTGTGGGCCGCCGTCGGGATGACGCGCAGGATGATCTCGCCCTTCGGGATTACCGGGTAAACGACGATCGAGCAGAAGACACCGTGGTTCTCGCGCAGGTCGACGATCAGGTTCGTGGCCTCGGGAATGCCGCCCTTCATGAAGACGGGGGTCACGGGCGAGTTCGTCACACCGATGTTGAAGCCGTTCTCACGCAGGCCGCTCTGGAGCGCACGCACGATCTCCCAGAGTTTCTGCTGGTATTCGGGGTGGTTGCGAATCAGCTCCAGACGCTTCATGGCGCCGATCACCATCGGCATCGGCAGCGACTTGGCGTAGAGCTGCGAACGCATGTTGTAGCGCAGCAGGTTGATGAGCCAGCGGGGGCCGCTCACGAAAGCGCCGATACCGGCCATCGACTTGGCGAAGGTGTTGAAGAGCACGTCCACGCCGTCGACCACACCGAAGTGCGACGCCGTACCGCGGCCGCCCTCACCCATCGTACCGAAGCCGTGGGCATCGTCGACCAGCAGGCGGAAGTTGAAGTCCTTCTTCATGGCCACGATCTCGTCGAGCTTGCCCAGGTCGCCCTTCATGCCGAAGACGCCCTCGGTGATGACCAGCACGCCGCCGTGCTGCTCCTCGGCCAGCGTCGTGGCGTGCTGCAGCTGCAGGCGCAGCGACTCCATGTCGTTGTGGCCGTAGACGAAGCGCTTGCCCTTGTGCAGGCGCAGGCCGTCGATGATGCAGGCGTGGGCCTCGGCATCGTAGACGACGACGTCACGCGGCGTGAGCAGGCAGTCGATGATCGAGATCATGCCCTGGTAGCCGAAGTTGAGCAGGAAGGCATCCTCCTTGCCGACGAAGGCGGCCAGCTCGCGCTCGAGCTGCTCGTGGTATTTGGTCTGACCGCTCATCATGCGGGCGCCCATCGGGGCGGCCATGCCGAACTTGGCGGCACCCTCGGCATCGGCCTTGCGGACCTCGGGGTGGTTGGCCAGGCCGAGGTAGTTGTTCAGACTCCAGTTGAGCATCATCTTGCCCCGGAAAAGCATGTGGGGGCCGATCTCGCCCTCGAGTTTCGGGAAGGCGAAATAGCCGTGGGCATACGACATGTACTGACCGATCGGTCCGCCCGCATTTTTCTCGAGGCGTTCAAAAATATCAACCATTTCTTATCGAGTTTTATGAGTTTGTGTTTTCCGTATTCCGTTTCGGACGCGCAAAAGTATAAATAATGTGGATTAATCGGTCAAAATTAGCCGTTTTTTATTCCGTGCGGATACGCATTTATACCTATTTTTGCCTCTTGCGCTCGACGCAAGGAACACAAACTCACCGCCGTCGGCGGTCGACGGCATCGACGATGACCGCCACGGCGCCGTCGCCCGTGACGTTGGTCGCCGTGCCGAAGCTGTCCATGGCGATATAGGTGGCGATCATCAGCCCGAGGAGCGCCTCGTCGAAGCCCAGCATGCTCTCGAGCAGCCCCAGCGCCGCCATGATCGCCCCGCCCGGTACGCCCGGCGCCGCCACCATCGTCACGGCCAGCAGCAGGATGAACCCCGCGAAGGTCGCCGCCGGAATCTCCAGCCCGGCCAGCATCGCCACGGCCAGCGCACAGGCCGTGATCTTCATCATCGAACCCGAGAGGTGGATCGTCGCGCAGAGCGGCACGACGAACGACGCCAGCTCGGGCCGCACGCCGAGGCGCACGGTCCGTTCGAGCGTCACGGGGATCGTCGCGGCCGACGACTGCGTGCCGAGGGCCGTGACGTAGGCCGCGAGCATCGTGCGCAGCATCTTCAGGGGATTGCGGCGCGCGGCGAGCCCCGCCACCGAGAACTGCAGGAGCAGCAGCACGACCGTCAGTGCGAAGATCACGACGATGAGCTTCACGAAGACCCCCAGCACGCCCGCCACCTGTCCCGAGCGGGTCATCTGCAGGAAGATGCCGAAGATGTAAAGCGGCAGCAGCGGGATGATGACCCCGGCGATCGTGCGGTCGACGATCAGCTTGAAGTCGTCCATCACCCCCTTCAGGCGCTCGCTGCGCGTATAGGCCATGCCGAGCCCCAGCACAAAGGCGAGGATCAGCGCCGACATGACCCCCATGACGGGCGGCATGTCGACCGTGAAGAAGGGGGCCAGATCGACGGCGTCCGCCTCGGGCAGCACGGCCGGGGAGCCGGCCAGCAGCCGCGGGAAGAGGGCCCGCCCGACGGCATAGGTGCCGAATCCCGAGACGAGCGTGAAAAGGTAGGCCAGGGCCGCCGTGAGGGCCAGCAGCCGCCCGGCGCTGCGCCCCAGGTCGGCAATGCCCGGCGCCACGAGCCCGAGGATCAGCAGCGGGATAACGAAGCCCAGCAGCTGGCCGAACAGGGCGTTGAAGGTCGTGAAGATACGCACGGCCCAGTCGGGCAGCAGGAAGCCGAAGGCGACGCCCGCGGCGATGGCCGCCACGACGCGCGGCAGCAGTCCGAATCGCAGTTTCATAGGCGAAGTTTTTGTAAAGGTAGCGATAATTCTTAAATTTGCCGTATGACATCCCTCTACCACGACATCATTTTCGGCCCGGTCCATTCGCGTCGGCTGGGTCTCTCGCTGGGCGTCAACCTGCTGCCCACCGAGTCGAAGCTCTGCTCGTTCGACTGCATCTACTGCGAGTGCGGCTGGAACGCCGAGCATCCGGGTGCACGCCGCTTCAACGACCGCGCGGACGTCGCACGCCTGCTGGACGAGACGCTGCGGCGCATGGTCGCCGCCGGCACGCCGCCCGACGTCATCACCTTCGCCGGGAACGGCGAGCCGACGCTCCACCCCGCCTTCGGCGAGATCATCGGCGACGTGCTGGCACTGCGCGACGCCCTCTGCCCGACGGCGAAGGTCTCGGTGCTCTCGAACGCCACGCAGATCCACCGCGCGGAGGTCCGCGAGGCGCTGCTGCGCGTGGACAATCCGATCCTGAAGCTCGACTCGGCGTTCGACGCCACCGTGCGGCGCATCAACAACCCGCAGAGCGCCGCCTACAGCGTGCGCGCCACGGTCGAGGCGATGAAACGCTTCGAGGGGCGGATGATCCTCCAGACGATGTTCCTGCGCGGCACGTGCGACGGTGCCCCGGTCGACAACACCACCGAAGAGGAGGTCGCGGCGTGGCTGCGCCTCGTCGACGAAATCCGCCCGCGGCAGGTGATGGTCTACTCGCTCGACCGCGACACCCCCTGCCCCACCCTCGAGAAGGTTCCGCGCGAGGAGCTGCTCCGCATCGCCGCCCGCGTCGAGGCACTCGGCATCCCCTGTTCGGTCGCCTGACGCCATGCAGCTGCTCATCTCCTGTGCCAAGACCATGGCGGAGGCTCCCGCCGTCACGCCGCCCCGTACCACGCGGCCCCGCTTCGCGGCCGAGGCCGACCGGCTGGCTTCGCACCTGGCGGCGCTCCCGGCCGACGAACTCGGGCGCCTGCTGCGTGTGAACGCGGGACTGGCCGCCGAGAACCGCCGCCGCTACCTCCGCTTCCACGACGCAACGGCCCATGCGGCCCTCACGGCCTACACGGGCGTCGTCTTCCGGCACATCGCACCGGAGCGTTTCACGCCGGAGGATTTTGAATACGCCCAGCAGCACCTCCACATCACCTCGTTCCTCTACGGGCTGCTGCGTCCGCTGGACGCCATCCGCAGCTACCGCCTCGAGGGCGACGTCGTCCTGCCGGGCGAGGAGTGCAGCGCCTTCGACTTCTGGCGCGCACGGCTGACCGACGGGCTGCTCGACGCCATCCGCGCAGACGACGGGGTGCTCGTCAACCTGGCCAGCAGCGAGATGAAGCGGCTCTTCGACTGGAAGCGCATCTGCCGCGAGGTCCGCGTCATCGAACCCCGGTTCCAGCTCGACGAGGGCGGACGCCTGCGCACGGCGGTCGTCTACACGAAGATGTGCCGCGGGGAGATGACCCGGCAGCTGCTGTGCGGACGGGTCACCGATCCCGAAGCGCTCCGGGACTTCACCTGGGAGGGATTCCGCTTCGACGAGGCGCGCAGCACGCCGAACAGCCCCCTCTTCACGATGTGACGCCGGAGCATCCGGACAGACGCAGCGAAAGGGCCTCGGCAGGAGACCTCAAAAAATCACACGAAAGGACGCGCCGCGAAAAGGCGGAGTGAAAAAGCGCCCTCGAAAGGCGGCACGAAACGACAGGCCGGAAAAAGGAGGCAAAAAAGTCGGCACGAACACGAAAGGGTCCCGGCAGGGAACAGCCGTCACAGAAGGACTCGGCAAAAGGGCGCCGCGGCGTTACTCCTCCGACTGATCGACCACGAGCAGCCGGTCGGTGTCGTAACCGCGTGCGCGGGCCAGCTGCACGATGTGGTGATAGGTCTCCGGCGGCAGTTCGGGCGTGCGCGACAGGATCCACAGATACTTCGCCGAACGGCCGCCGACCAGCGCCCACTCGTACTCCTCACCGAGCTCCAGCACGTTGTACTGCGAATAGAAAATCCAGAAGAACGAGACCCGCAGCCGTCCCGGCACCTTCGTCAGCCGCGCCTTGCCCTCGGCCACGCGGCGCTTGCCCGTGCGGACCTCGCGGCCGCTGTTGCGGACCAGGATCAGACCGTCCGGCCGGCGCTCGTAGGTGGCCTGCACGTGGTCGAGTCCCCGTTCAAAGCGGAAATCGAAGCGTGCGATCTCGTACCATGTACCCAGATAACGGTTCAGATCGAACGTGCGCACGGGGGTGCGGTTCACCTCCCGGCCTGCACGGCAGTAACCCACCGCAAGGGCCAGCACGACGACCAGCAGCAGCATGTAAACGATTTTCATCTCCCGAAAGATTGGTTTCGTCCGGAGATTTAGCAGAATCCGTGCCGAAACCGCGCCGGCACGCTATTTTACGCCGGCCAGATCGAGCAGCGCCGCGAGAATCCCCTCCTCGTCGTAGCCGCACAGGGCATGCAGCTGTGCGGGGGTGCCGTGTTCGACCCACCGGTCGCCGACACCGAGCCGCCGCACGGCGACCTCGTACCCTGCCGCATTGAAGAAGGCCGTGACGGCCTCGCCCACACCGCCCCGCAGCGCACCGTCCTCGACGGTCACCACGCGGCGGAAGCGGCTGCCGACTTCGCGGAGCAGCTCCTCGTCGAGCGGCCGGACGAAGCGCAGGTCGTAGTGGGCGACGCTCACACCCCGCTCCGCGGCCCGCACGGCCGCACGGGCCGCATCGTTGCCCACCGTGCCGATCGTCACGAGCGCCACGTCGCTGCCGTCGCGCAGTTTGCGACCGCGGCCCACGGGCAGCGTCTCGAAGGGCTCGCCGCGCCAGGCGACCCCTTCGCCCGTCCCGCGCGGGTAGCGGATCATGAAGGGATGGCCGTTGTGCAGCGCCGTATACATCATGTTGCGCAGCTCCCGCTCGTTCATCGGAGCCCCGAAGATCAGCCCCGGCACGGGGGCGAAGGCCACCATGTCGAAGACCCCGTGGTGCGTCACGCCGTCCTCGCCGACCAGGCCGCCGCGGTCGAGGCACATCACCACCGGGAGGTCCTGGATCGCCACGTCGTGGATCACGTTGTCGTAGGCCCGCTGCATGAAGGTCGAATAGATGTTGCAGAAGGGGACCAGTCCCGCGGCGGCCAGCCCCGCCGAGAAGGTCACGGCATGCCCTTCGGCGATGCCCACGTCGAAGCTCCGCTCGGGCATCGCCTGCATGAGCAGATTCATCGAACAGCCCGACGGCATGGCGGGCGTGACGCCCACGACGCGGGGATCGGCCTGCGCCAGCTCGACAAGCGTCTCGCCGAAGACATCCTGGTAGCGCGCCGCACCGCTCTTCGCCGCGAGGCGCTCGCCCGTATCGGGATTGAAGCGCCCGGGAGCGTGCCAGACGGGCTGGTCGTGCTCGGCCGGCAGGTAGCCCTTGCCCTTGACCGTCAGCACGTGCAGCAGCTTCGGGCCCTCGATGTCGCGCAGTTCGCGCAGCGTGCGCACCAGCTCCGTGAGGTTGTGGCCGTCGACGGGACCGAAGTAGCGGAAATTGAGGCTCTCGAAGAAGTTCGAGTTGCTCAGCAGCCCCTGCTTGACGGCGTTGCTCGCCTTCTGGCAGAGCCGCAGCAGCCGCGGCGTATGCGACAGAATGCCCCAAAGCCGCTGCTTGAAGCGGTTGTAGTGGACCGACGTGGAGATCTTGAGCAGGTAGTTCTTCAGCGCGCCGGTGGCCTGGTCGATGGCCATGTGGTTGTCGTTGAGGATCACCAGCAGGTTCGTGCGCTTGCTCGCCCCGGCGTTGTTGAGCCCCTCGAACGCGAGGCCTCCGGTCATCGAGCCGTCGCCGATCACGGCCACGACCTGCCGCTTCTCGCCCCGCAGCTCGGCCGCCTTGGCCATGCCGAAGGCCGCGGAGATCGACACCGAGGCGTGGCCGCCGCCGAAGGCGTCGTACTCACTCTCGGCCATACGCGGGAAGCCGCTGATGCCGCCCAGCTGCCGCTTCGTGCAGAACGCTTCGCGGCGTCCGGTGATGATCTTGTGGGCATAGGTCTGGTGCCCGACATCCCAGACGATCTTGTCATCGGGCGTGTTGAAGACATAGTGCAGCGCCGCGGCGAGCTCCACGGCCCCGAGGCTCGAGGCCAGGTGCCCGGGATTGACCGAACACTGCTCGATGATGTAGTGCCGCAGTTCGTCGCAATAGGCGCGCAACTCCTCCGGCGAGAGCTTTTTCAGGTCCCGCGGCGAGTCGACCTTGTCCAGAAGTTTGTAATAGCCCGATGTCATGGCAGGACAAAGATAATACAAAATATGAATTTTTCGGGAAATTTTTCTATCTTCGCAATACGATAGAACCCCCACAACCATGAAATACAAACGGATACTCCTGAAATTGAGCGGTGAATCGCTCCAGGGCGCACAGAAATACGGACTTTCGCCCGAAGTCCTCCAATCCTACGCCGAGCAGATCAAGGCGGCCGCCGCGACGGGCGTGCAGATCGGCATCGTCATCGGCGGCGGCAACATCTTCCGCGGCCTCTCCGGCGCCAAGAAGGGCTTCGACCGCGTGAAGGGCGACCAGATGGGCATGCTCGCCACGATCATCAACTCGCTGGCCCTCCAGTCGGCGCTCGAGGACAACGGCGTGCGCGCCAAGGTCCTCACCTCGATCCGCATGGAGCCCATCGGCGAATACTACTCGAAGGCGCGCGCCATCGAGTACCTCGAGGCGGGCTATGTCGTCATCATCGGCGGCGGCACGTCGAACCCCTACTTCACGACCGACTCCGCCTCGGCGCTGCGCGGCATCGAGATCGAGGCCGACGTCCTGCTCAAGGGCACGCGCGTCGACGGCGTCTACACGGCCGATCCGGAGAAGGACCCCGCGGCGGTGAAGTTCGACGAGATCACCTTCGAGGAGGTGCTCGACCGCCGGTTGAAGGTCATGGACCTGACGGCTTTCACGCTCTGCCGCGAAAACCGCCTGCAGATCATCGTCTTCGACATGGACACCGCAGGCAACCTCGGTCGGGTGCTGGCCGGCGAACCCATCGGAACCCTCGTAAAACTGTAAGCCATGGAACCGATCCGAAGAGTCAAGAAGAAGAGCAATACTTCGTTGTGGATCATGCTGGCGCTCATCGCGCTCATCATCCTCGTCATGGTGCTGCTGCCCTCGTGCGGCAACCGCAGCGCCCGGAAAGCCGCCGCGGAGGCGGAGGCCACCACGCTCGTGCAGGCCGGCGACAAGGCTCCGGACTTCACCGTCGGGATGTTCGACGGCAGTCGCGTCACCCTTTCGGACCTGCGGGGCAAGGTCGTGCTGCTGAACTTCTGGGCCACGTGGTGCCCGCCCTGCCGCGAGGAGCTCGCGCGCGTGCAGAGCGACCTGATCGACCGCTTCGCCGGACGCGACTTCATCTTCCTGCCCGTCTCGCGCGGCGAGGCGCGCAGCGCCGTCGAGACCTTCCGCATCCAGAAGGGATACGACTTCCCGATGGGGCTCGACTCCGCGCAGAGCGTCTACGGGCTCTACGCCACGAATTTCATCCCGCGCAACTTCCTGATCGACCGGGAGGGCAACGTCGTGCAGGCCACGATCGGCTATGAGCCTGAAGAGTTCGACGCCCTGATAGCAAACATCGAAAAGACACTCGAAAAATAACCAAGAACGAATATGGACACCAAAACGATTCTCAACGACGCCTCCGCCCGCATGCAGAAGGCCGTCGACCACCTCGAAGAGGAACTGCTGAACATCCGCGCCGGCAAAGCCTCGCCCAACGTGCTGAACGGCGTCATGGTGGACTATTTCGGGTCGCAAGTGCCCGTATCCGGCGCCGCCAGCGTCACGGTCCCCGATGCCAAGACGATCCTGATCCAGCCCTGGGACAAGAACATGCTGCGGCCGATCGAGAAGGCGATTCTCGACTCGAACATCGGCCTCACGCCGTCGAACAACGGCGAGACGATCCGGCTGACGATTCCGCCCCTGACGGAGGAGCGCCGCAAGGGGCTCGTCAAGCAGGTGCGCTCCGAGGCCGAAACGGCCCGCGTAAGCCTGCGCAACGCCCGCCGCGATGCGGTCGAAGCCTTCAAGAAGGCCCAGAAGGAGGGCATGCCCGAGGACGAGTCGAAGGACGGCGAAACCCAGGCACAGAAACTGCTCGAGAAGTTCACCAAGGCGCTCGACGAGGCCGTAGCGAAGAAAGAGAAGGAGATCATGACCGTATAGTTCCTTCATCCGCGGGGTGGCAGGCGCACGCCGATCAGCCAGACAGGCCGCAACGCGCAAATTGGCAAAGTGCACCACCACCCGACTCCCGACAGATTCGTCATCGCAACGCCGGCCCGGAGAGTTCCGGGCCGGCGTTTTCTTTTCCGCAAGGCAGAGGCGCGGGAATGCCCCAATTCAGAAGCCACTCACCGGGGGAAGAAGACCCCCGGCCAGAACAAAGAACAACCGCCCAAAAGCGGGGATCACCCATGGCTGAACATCCGGCACCCGGCTTCACCCCCCCCACCAGACTTCAGCCCAAAATCGGAGCAAACGACGCAAAAATCCCCGGACGGATGTACTCGCGTACCATCCATCCGGAGATTTTCCGACGATGATGCGGATCGCCCGCACCACCGAACCGTTCAGCCACAGGACCTGCACGGTGAGGAAACGGCCTTTCAATCAGCCCTTGTTCCCCTCCCCTGCTCCGGCCCGGGGCCGAATTACATCTTCTTGCCGACGTTGGTCTTCTTGGCAACCTTCGGAGCGGCGCTCTTGGCGGCTGCGGCCTTCGGAGCGACGTTCTTCGGGGCCTTCTTCTCGCCCTCGACAACGGTGGCATCCTCGACGGCGTCGGTCTTCTTCGCGGCGCTCTTGCGCGAACGGCGCGTCTTGGGCTTCGCCTCCGTAGCAGCGGGCGTGATGCCCAGCGTGTAGGGCTCGTTGAAGTCGACGAACTCGATGATGCACATGTCGGCACCGTCACCCAGACGGAAGCCCGTCTTCAGGATGCGCGTGTAGCCGCCCGGACGCTCGGCGATCTTCGGGGCGATCGTGCGGAAGAGCTCCGTCACGGCCTCCTTCTGCTTGAGGTACGAGAATACGACGCGGCGCGAGTGGGTCGTGTCCTCCTTCGACTTGGTCACCAGAGGCTCCACGAACATGCGAACGGCCTTGGCTTTCGCGAGCGTCGTCTCGATGCGCTTGTGCAGAATCAGCGACGAGGCCATGTTGGAAAGCATCGCCTTGCGGTGTCCCGCCTGACGGCCGAGGTGGTTGAAATTCTTATTGTGTCTCATAAATTAATCTTTGTCAAGTTTGTAGATTGATACGTCCATACCGAACTTCAGGTTCAGCGAGGCCAGCAGCTCGTCGAGCTCCGTGAGCGACTTCTTGCCGAAGTTGCGGAACTTCAGCAGGTCGTTGCGGTTG